>Ga0307517_10000008_pt1 | contig 243202 bp, 232 predicted proteins | sample 23_EM_MG_FD_194515 | JGI IMG/M metagenome (GOLD analysis project Ga0307517, IMG submission 194515) | Populus trichocarpa ectomycorrhiza microbial communities from riparian zone in the Pacific Northwest, United States - 23_EM | ecosystem: Host-associated > Plants > Roots > Unclassified...
GAAAGAAGTTCTCCCACTGCTTGTCGTTGTAGACGATCACGCAGATGTAGCCATCCGACGTCTTGTAGGGCCGCCGGTCCGGCGACAGATGGCGGGCATAGCCGCCCTTGTCGAGCGGCGGCTCATAGGTGAGCCCGCCCATGTGATCGCCCATCACAAAACTCGCCATGGTCTCGAACATCGGTATATCGACGCGCTGGCCGCGGCCGGTGCGGTCGCGATCCACGAGGCTGGCACAGATCGCGCCGACCGCCGTGAGCCCGACGATGCGGTCGACCAGAGCGTTCGGAACATAACGCGGCACGCCATCGCCGGTCTGCGCCATCAGCGCCGGCAGCGCGGTGGCGCCCTGGATCAGATCGTCATAGGCGGGTTTGGCCGCATAGGGTCCGTCCTGACCAAAACCGAACACACCGGCATAGATCAGGCGCGGATTGACCTTCGACACGACGTCGTAGCCGAGTTGTAATCGCGCCATCGCCTGCGGGCGCACATTGTAGACCAGCACATCGGCCTGCGCGATCAGCCGCAGCACGGCGTCGCGCCCGGCGGGCTTCTTCAGGTCGAGGCAGATGCTGCGCTTGTTGCGGTTGGTGTTGAGGAATACCGGCCCCATGCCGGGATGCCGCGTCGGCCCGATCTGGCGCGTGACGTCGCCATCATGCGATTCCACCTTGATGATATCGGCGCCGTAATCGCCAAGCGTCTGGGTGGCAAAGGGCCCCATCAGCACGGACGTCATGTCGACGACCTTGATGCCTTTTAGCGGTCCCATGCGCAATTTGCTCCCGTAAGCCTTCGTTACGGTCTAGTAACGGCAGGGTGAAGCCAAGAGCAAGGGCGTCAGGCGTATGGACGTATGCGCGGTGGCTCCACAGCCTCGTCCCGGCCTAGTGCGCAATTGCGCACGGGGGGCCGGGACCCATAGCCACCAATGTTTGTTACTTCGCCGGGTCGGGCCACATCGTCCAACCGCAACTTCACGGAGTATGGGTCCCGGCCTGCGCCGGGACGACAATACGAATTTATCGTGCCGCCTTACTTCGCAGCCTCCAGCACCGAGACGTAGTTCGCCACCGCGGCGCCGCCCATGTTGAAGATGCCGGCGAGTTTTGGATTCTTCAGCTGCATGCCCTCGGGCGCCTGGCCGACCAGCTGCATCGCGCTCATCACGTGCATGGAAACGCCGGTGGCGCCGATCGGATGGCCCTTGGCTTTCAGGCCGCCGGACGGATTGACCGGCAGCTTGCCGTCCTTTTGGGTCCAGCCTTCTTTGATGGCGCGGGCGCCCTGCCCGCGCGGCGTCAGGCCCATCGCTTCGTACTCGATCAGCTCGGCGACGGTGAAGCAGTCATGGGTTTCGACGAACGACAGATCCGAAAGGCTGACGCCGGCCTGCTGCAGCGCGCGCTGCCAGGCGACGGTGCAGCCTTCGAATTGAAGAATGTCGCGCTTGGACATTGGCAGGAAATCCTGCGCATGCGCGGTGGCGCGGAAGTTCACCGCCTTGCCCATGGTCTTGGCGGTCTCCGAATCCGTCAGCACCAGTGCAGCGGCGCCATCCGACACCAGCGAGCAATCGGTGCGCTTCAAGGGGCCCGCGACGAACGGGTTCTTCTCGCTCTCGGCACGGCAGAACTCGTAGCCAAAATCCTTGCGCATCTGCGCATAGGGATTGGCGACGCCGTTCTTGTGGTTCTTCGCCGCGATCATCGCCAGCGCGTCGGACTGGTCGCCATATTTCTGGAAATAGCTCTGCGCGATCTTGCCGAACACCCCGGCGAAACCGCCGACGGTCTCGCCATCCTCCGGCAGATAGGACGCCTTGAGCAAATATTTGCCGATCTCCGGACCCGGCGTGCGCGTCATTTGCTCGACGCCGACCACGAGCACGATCTTGGCAGCACCTGCGGCGATCGCGCGGATGCCCTGATGCACCGCGGCCGAACCGGTGGCGCAGGCGTTCTCGACCCGCGTGGTCGGCTTGAAGCGCAGTTTGGGGTCGGCCTGCAGCACCAGCGAGGCGGTGAAATCCTGCGGCGAGAAGCCGGCATTGAAATGCCCGAGCACGATTTCGTCGACGTCTTCAGCGGAAATGCCGGCGTCGGCCATCGCTTCGGTCGCCACCTTCACCACCAGGCTCTCAACGGTCTCCGCGTCGAACTTGCCGAATGGCGTGTGCGCCCATCCCACGATGCTGGCTGTCATGGTCGTTCTCCCTGTTCCGGTTCGGACGGTTTTGTAACCTATCGGGAAAAATACTTCACGCCGGTTTCAGCGTTTTCATCGCCTGCGCGCACATGGCTGAAATGCCAGCCCAATTGCCGGATCTTATATCCGCTGCCGGGCACAGCCAGGAACCGCCCACGGCCAGCACGTTCGGCTCGGCCAGCCAGGACGCCGCATTGGCCTCGCCGATGCCGCCGGTCGGGCATACGCGGATGTTCGGAAATGGCCCTGCGAGGGCGCGCAGTGCCTTGATACCGCCGGACTGTTCCGCCGGGAAGAATTTGACGAGGTCAAACCCGTGCGCCAGCGCCTGCATCAGCTCGGACGCGGTCGCGATCCCCGGCGCAAACGGCAGGTCGCTGGCGGCGGCGGCCTTCAGCAATTCGGGCGTCGCACCCGGACTGATGCCGAATTTGGCGCCGAGCGCCTCGGTCCGCTTGAGGTCATCCGGATTGAGGATGGTGCCGATCCCGACGATGGCGTCGGGCACTTCCGCGATCATGGCCTTGGCGGCCTCGATTGCAACCGGGGTGCGCAACGTGACTTCCAGCATCCGCACGCCACCCGCGACCAAGGCCCTGGCAAGCGGCACCGCGTGTTCCAGCCGCTCGATGGTCAGCACCGGGATGACGGTGGCTGACTTCACCAGGCTAGCGAGTTTTTCCTGCCTTGCTGTCACGTTCACGCTCATGGGGTCGCCTTGCCTGAGGTTGCGATAATATCTGGCGGCATCGCCGCGCGCGGGATGATCGCGCCGGGATGACATACCACAACGCCGGCCAGAGCATGTCCGGCGCGTGCGGCCTGCACTGGGTCCGCGCCGGCCAGACGGGCGGCAATGTAGGCCGCCGCAAAACTGTCGCCGGCCGCCGTGGTATCGACCACGGGCCTCGTCAGGGCCTCCGCCCTGGTCTGATGCAGGGCGCCGTCGAGACGAAGGATGCTGGCGGGCTCGGAGAGTTTCAGCACCACTTCCCCGCCGGGAATGCGCGCCAGCAAGTCCTCGTTGGTTGCACCGGAATAGAGCGGCAGCAAATCCTCGGTCGAGGCCAATATGATATCAGCGGCATCGAAAGCATCGCGATAGACGGCGCGGGCGACGTTCAGATCGGGCCAGCCGCGGGCGCGGAAATTGGTGTCGAAGGCAAACCGTGCCCCGGCTTCGCGCGCACGCTTGATGCCGGCGAACAGACGCGTCCGGCCGGCGTCATTGTACAGCGACAGCGTGATCGCCGAGAGATAGACGATGTCGTAACCCGCCAGCGAATCCAGGATGTCCGATGTTTCCGGCAGATCCATCAGGCTGCGCGCGGCGGCACTCTCGCGCCAGTGAAAGAACCGGCGCTCACCTTTGTCGTCGGTCTGGATCATGTAGAGACCCGGCAATTTGCCCGGGAGCCGCGACACGCGCGCGGTGCCAACGCCTTCCGCGGCCCAGCCGGCGATCATCTCATCGCTGAGCGTATCGTCGCCGAGTGCGGTGATGTAATCGGTAGAAGCACCAAGGCGGGCCAGATAGACGGCGGTATTGAGCGTGTCGCCGCCATAGCCGCGCGAAAACAGGCCGCCTTCGGCCTGCTTCAGCTCGATCATGCATTCGCCGATACAGGCTACCCTGGTCATGACCGCATCTGTACGGGATCGCCGGAGCGCACGCTAGCCGGCGAATTTGCCACCGAGTTCATCCTCGATGTGAATCCGGATGATGTCATCAAAAGTCTTCTCGGCGGTGGTGAAGCCGAGCTTGAGCGCGCGGTCGGTGACGAAATCGCGCGGCCAGCCGCTGACGATGTTGATGATGGTCGGATCCGGCACCCGCTTGATGCGCGCGGTGACGTTCTTGCCGGCGACGCGATCAAGGGCGGCGATCTGTTCGCCGACGGACACCGACATCCCGGGCATGCTGAGATTGCGCCGCGCGCCCATGGCATTGAGATCCATGGTGCCGGCATGAAGCAGAAAGCCAACCGCCGATTTCGGCGAGGCGTGCCAGTGCCGCACGTCTTCGGTGACCGGCAGCACCACCTCCTCGCCCGCGAGCGGCTCGCGGATGATGTTGGAGAAGAATCCGGAGGCGGCCTTGTTGGGCTTGCCCGGCCGCACGCAGATCGTCGGCAGGCGGATGCTGATGCCGTCAAGCAGGCCCTTGCGGGTGTAATCGTTGATCAGGAGTTCGCAGATCGATTTCTGGGTGCCGTAGCTCGTCAGCGGCGTGTGGAAGAACTCGTCGCCGATCTTTTCCGGGAACGGCGCGCCGAACACCGCGATCGAGGACGTGAACACCAGCCGCGGCTTGTAGCCGCCGCCGACGGCCCGGATCGCGTCGATCAGGTAGCGGGTGCCGTCGAGATTGATCCGGTAGCCCTTGTCGAATTCGGCCTCCGCCTCCCCCGACACGATCGCGGCGAGATGGAAGATCACGTCGGGCCGCTCGGCGATCAAAGGTGCTGCGGCGCCGGCATCGGCAAAATCGGAGGCCACGACCTTGATCGGGATCGAGCTGTCAGGCTTGGCCGGCGCCACCACGTCCTGCAACGTCATGCGCGTGACGTCTTGCTTGCCGAGGCGGCCGTCGCGCAGCAGCCGCTCGGTCAATTTGCGGCCGACCATGCCGGCGGCACCCAGAATAAGAATGTGCAAGACCCGTCTCCTTTTTATTTCATGCTTATCAGAAGCGGGCTTGCGCGCTCACTCTTTCACGGCTCCCGTCATCGCCGACACATAATGCTCGACGAAGAAGGCGTAGAGGATAACCAGCGGCAGCGAGCCCGCCAGCGCCCCCGCCATCAGCGATCCCCAGCGATAAACGTCGCCATCGACGAATTCGTTGACGATCGCCACCGGCACCGTCTTGTTCTGCACCGAGGTGAGGAAGGTCAGCGCGTAGATGAACTCGTTCCAGCACAGCGTGAAGCAGAAGATGAATGCCGAGATCAGCCCGGGGATCGCGAGCGGCAGCACGATCTTGGTCAGGATCTGCCAGCGGCTGGCGCCATCGATCAGCGCGCACTCTTCCAGCTCGAACGGGATGGTCTTGAAGTAACCCATCAACAGCCAGGTCGAGAACGGGATCAGGATGGTCGGATAGGTCAGGATCAGCGCGAATGGCGTGTCGAACAGACCATACTGAAACACCACGGTGGCGAGTGGAATGAACAGGATCGAGGGCGGCACCAGATAGGACATGAAGATCAGGCCGCCGACCCATTGCGCGCCACGGTAGCGCAGCCGCACGATGGCATAGGCCGCCAGCACGCTGGCGAAGATCGACAGCACGGTCGAGGCGACCGCCACGTACATCGTATTCCAGAGCCACAGCGGATAGTAGCTTCCGAACAATAGCTTATGGATGTGCTTGAACGTCGGATTCCAGGTCCAGAACGGATTGTAGGTATTGAGATCGAGCAACTGCTCGTCCGGTTTAACGGCCGTGAGCGCCATCCAATAGAACGGGAACAGCAGGACGATGACGATGATCCCGAGCGGCAGATAAAGCGTGACCAGACGGCGCGGAAGCGACTCCAGATAGCTCATGCCTACGGTATGATCGTCGGCAGCCGCGGCCGACCGGCCCGACAACACGCCCTTGAGATCGACGGGGGACGTCGGAAGGTCAGTCATTGTTTTCTCCCTGCTGCCATTTACGGCGCTGCAGTCCAAACCAGGAGACCATGATCGCCGCCAGCAGGAACGGAATCATCGCATTCGAAATCGCAGCCCCCTCACCGAGAACGCCGCCGATGATCGCCCGCTGATAGGACAGCGTCGCCATCAAGTGCGTGGCATTGACCGGGCCACCGCGCGTCATCGCCCAGATCAGCTGGAAGTCGGTGAACGTGAACAGCACCGAGAACGTCATCACGACCGCGATAATGGGCGTCAACAGCGGATAGGTGATGAACCGGAACCGTTGCCAGCTGGTCGCGCCATCGAGCGTCGCGGCTTCGTAGAGCGACGGCGACACCGTCTGCAGGCCGGCCAGCAGCGTGATCGCAACGAAGGGAACGCCGCGCCAGATGTTGGCGAAGATCACGCAGATGCGGGCCCAGGTCACGTCACCGAGGAAATTGATATTGTCGGTGATCAATCCCATCTGCTTCAGCGACCAGGAAATGATCGAGAATTGCGAATCGAAGATCCACCAGAACGCCAGCGCCGACAGCACGGTCGGCACGATGAAGGGGATCAGCACCAGCGCGCGCAGCATGGCCTTGAACGGCATGTTCTCGTTCAGCAGCAGCGCGAGATAAAGGCCGATCGCGAATTTGATCGCGCTCGCGACGGATGTGTAAAGCAGCGTGTTGAAGACCGACAGCCAGAAGATCGAGTCGCCCCACAGCCACTCATAATTTTCCAGCCCGACGAACACGCCCGGCCGGCCGATGCGCGCATCGGTGAAGGAAATCCAGACTCCCAAGCCCAGCGGATAAGCCAGGAAGAGAACCAGGAACACCATGGCGGGCAGCATGAACCAGAAGCCGAGATAGTTCCGGTTGGCCTTGATCAGGTCCCATCTCGTGGCCTCACGAATCGGCCGTCTGGCGGTTCGTCGTTGGAGGGCGATGTCAGCCATTGGCAAAATCCCGCAAGTGTAACGGCCGTGGTGCCGTTTCGTCTTCGATAGCGAAGTGTCCTGCAGATATGGGCGGCAATTGCTTGCCGCCCATACCTGTTGTCGTCAGCGATAGATGCGCTTCAACTGGCGCTCGGCAATCGAGATCGCGCCCTTGGCGTCTTCGCGGCCGGTGCAGTAGTTGGCGAACATATCGACCACCAGGAAGTCGGCGATCGCGGTCGCGGCCTTCTCGCCGGGCGTACCGATGCCGGAAGCGGGAAGCGCACGCTTGCTGGCCTGGCTGAACACCTGGTTCTTCGGGTCCGCCGTCCACACCGGCGACGAATCATAGGCGTTGAGCGTGTGGGTCAGATAACCCCGCGCACCGCTCAGCCACTTGTCGTAGTTTTCCTTCTCCAGCATGAACGCGATGAAGGCCTTCGCAGCGTTCGGATATTTGGTGAACTTGAACGCCAGGATCGGAACCGTGAGCTGCAGTTCGGTCGGCTTGCCGATCGGACCGACCGGATACAGCGCGTGATAGGTATCCTCGGTGAGTTCCTTCTTGGTCGCGTCATCCTTGGCAGCGACGTAGATCGAGATGCCGTTGGCGGTGCAATAGAGTTCGCCCGAAAGGTACGCCTTGTTGTTGGAACCATCGTTCCACGAAGCGACGCCGGGAATGAAGGTGTCGGTAAGCGCCTTGGTGTATTCCAGCGCCTTCATGGTCTCCGGCGAATTGATGATGACCTTGTCGTTCTTATCGACCGTGTAGGCGCCGTGGCCCCACAGCATCCAGTGCAGCCAGCCATTGGCATCGCCGGTGGCGTGACCGAGCGCCATGCCCGCCGGCGTGTTGTTCTTCTTGAGCGCCTTGCACAGCTCGAGGAAACCCGGGAAGTCCTTGGGAAACTCGCTGAAACCCGCTTTGTCTACAGCAGACTTTCGGTAAGTCATGTAGCCGCCGATGGTGGCGACCGGGATACCCAGCCAAGTGTCACCCTGCTTACATGTGATAGCCGCCGCTTCGGTCCATCCGCCGTATTTCTTGCCCAGATAATCGGCGACGTCGTTCAGGGGCATCACCTGGCTCGGGAACAGCTGCGGCAGGGTATGCAGGCCCCAGACGACATCGAGTCCTGAACCGGTATTCGCAGCGACAGAAGCCTTCGGCTGCACGTCCTCGAAGGACTCGCTGAACACGTTCATCTCGGTGCCGGTTGCCGCCTTGAAGGCCGCGACCATCGCGTTGAACGCATCGTCTTCCGCCGGCACGAAGCGCTTCCAGCGCATCACCGTCAGCTTGGCGCCCGGCTCTGCCTTCCACGGCGAGGCTTGCGCCCAGGCCTTGGCGAAATCCAGCAGTGCAGGCCCCGTCAGGGCGCCCGCGGCAGCGAGCGCGGTGCCACCCTGAAGCAGAGAGCGGCGAGTAAAGTCTTGCATGGTCCATCCTCCCGTTGAAATATTTTTTGGTTATTGCTCAGCTATTCAGTCGCTTGCCAGTCGTCTCGTCGAACAAATGCACGAGCGACGGATCTGGCTTCAACCGGATCTTGTCGCCCGGATTGAATTGATGCCGCTCGCGGAACACGGCGACCACCTGCTCGCCGCCGAGCTTGGCGAAGACCTGGGTTTCCGAGCCGGTCGGCTCGACCACGACGATCTCGGCTTCGGCGCCATCATCGGCGATGGTGAAGTGCTCGGGCCGCACGCCGTAGACCGCCGGCTGGCCCTCGGAATTGGCGGGCGCTGATGCCAGCGGCAGCTTGACGCCGTTCGGGCCTTCGAAGCTGGCCACTCCGTTCGACTTCACTTTGCCCTTGAGGAAGTTCATCGATGGCGAGCCGATAAAACCCGCCACGAACTGGTTGGCCGGCGTATCGTAGAGTTCGAGCGGCGTACCCATCTGCTCGACGATGCCGTCGTGCATGACAACGATCTTGTCGGCCATGGTCATGGCTTCGATCTGGTCATGGGTGACGTAGACCGTCGTGGTCCGCAGCCGCTGGTGCAATTCCTTGATCTCGGTACGCATTGCAACGCGCAGCTTGGCATCGAGGTTGGACAAGGGCTCGTCGAACAGGAAGACCTGGGGATCGCGCACGATAGCGCGGCCCATCGCCACGCGCTGGCGCTGGCCGCCGGACAATTGCCGGGGATAGCGATCGAGCAGCGGGGTCAGCGCCAGGATTTCCGCGGCACGGTTGACGCCACCGGAGATTTCCTCAGGCTTGGCGCCGCGCAGCTTGAGCGAGAAGCCCATATTGTCGGCGACCGTCATATGCGGATAGAGCGCATAGTTCTGGAACACCATGGCAATGTCGCGCTCTTTCGGCTGGACATTGTTGACCACTTTCTCGCCGATCGAGATCGTGCCGGAGGTGATGTTTTCCAGGCCCGCGAGCATCCGCAGCAAGGTCGACTTGCCGCAACCGGAGGGGCCGACGAGCACGACGAACTCGCCATCCTCGATCGGAATCGAGACGCCGTGCAAAACCTCAAAATTACCGAACGACTTTCGCACGTCGCGAATCTGTACCGATGACATCGGACTTCTCTCCCCTTATTTTCTGTTTTCTGACGCCATCGGACCAAGGCAGGCGCCATGCTGTCTTATTCGACTTTAACGCCATCAGCCGAATTCAGCAGGCATTATCATCCGCAGTTTGTCGGTTTTTAGCAATGTGATGGTAGCGCTGTCAATAATTGTTCATTTGTCTAGGTCGTTGTGATAAGAGCGCGGAATGGGACGAAAACGGACGAAGTCTGGCAAAATCCGCCTCACCGAGGTCGCCAAGCTTGCGGGCGTGTCGCCGATTACCGCTTCCCGCTTCTTCCGAAACCCGGACGCGCTGTCGGTTGCCAAGCGCGAACGCGTCGACAGCGCCGTCAAGGAACTGGGTTATGTGCCCAATCTGGCCGCGCGCGCGCTGGCCTCGCAGCGCACCGAAGTCATCGGCGTCGTGATCCCGTCCCTGTCCAACAACGTGTTCGCCGACGTCCTGCGCGGCATCTACGATTCGTTGGAGCAAAGCCGTTACAGCATCCAGTTGACCAATACGCGCTACAGCATCCTGCAGGAAGAAAAGCTGTTGCGGCTGTTTCGGGCGCAGAGGCCGGCTGGATTGATCGTGACCGGCATCAACCAGACCGCGGAATCGCGCACGATCCTGGAAACCATGGATTGCCCGGTCGCGCAGATCATGGAGATCGGCGACAGTCCGGTCGACATGATGGTCGGATTTTCGCATTATGACGCCAGTTTTGCCGCTATTTCGCACATTCTCGAGCAAGGGTACCGGCGAATAGGATTTCTCGGCGCGCGAATGGATCCCCGCGTCCAGCGGCGGTTCGAAGGTTACCGCGACGCCATGAAAGCGGCCTCGCTGTTCGATCCGAACCTCGTCGTCACGACGACCCTGCCCACCACCGTCACGTTTGGCGGGACGCTGTTCTCGGATCTCCTGGCGAAGGCACCGGATATCGACGCCGTGTTCTGCGTCAACGACGACCTCGCGCTCGGCGTGCTGTTCGAATGCCGGCGCCGCCAGATATCGGTTCCCGGACAGATGGCCATCGTCGGCTTCAACGATCTGGAATTCATGGCGTCCGCCGTCCCTTCGCTGACCAGCGTGCGCACCAATCGTTATGAAATGGGCCGGCATGCCGTCACCATGGTGATCGACGCGATCGAAGGCCGCCGGCCGCAACAGCCGGTCCTCGACCTTGGCTTTCAACTCATGATCCGCGAAAGCTCGACGCCGCGAACCGCTTGAAGGCCGCGCATTGGAGCCCTCACATCGCGTCATACAGAAAATGATAGCGCTATCTTTTGGGTCGAACTAAGATCGCATGAGCAGGATCAGGAACTGGCACGCGTGACGCGTTGCAGCGGATCAAATTTTGAGCATGGTGGAAACCGCTGCCGCGATTTGAGCCGCCCAGGACGACTTCCAGGACGATTTCAAGACAATTTCAAAACAGTTTGCAGTGCGGGAGGAACCAATGAAAAAAAACGACAACAATGCTGCCAGCAATGGCAAAAGCCGAAAGCTGCGTTCCCTGGAGTGGTTTAACAACCCGCACAATCCGGGAATGACGGCGCTCTATCTCGAGCGCTACCTCAATTACGGCCTGACCCGCGAGGAATTGCAGTCCGGCAAGCCGATCATCGGCATCGCCCAGACCGGTAACGATCTGTCGCCGTGCAATCGCCACCATCTCGAATTGGCACACCGGGTCCGCGAAGGCATCCGCATGGCCGGCGGCATTGCGATGGAATTCCCGGTGCATCCGATCCAGGAGACCGGCAAGCGCCCGACCGCGGCGCTCGATCGCAACCTCGCCTATCTCGGCCTCGTCGAAATCCTGTTCGGCTATCCCCTGGATGGCGTGGTGCTGACCACCGGCTGCGACAAGACCACCCCGGCCTGCCTGATGGCGGCGGCGACCGTCAATTTGCCCGCCATCGTGCTGTCGGGCGGCCCGATGCTGAACGGCTGGCATCAGGGCAAGCGCACGGGTTCGGGCACCGTGGTCTGGAAGGCGCGCGAGGAGCTGGCGGCCGGCGACATCGACTACGAGCAGTTCATGAACATCGTGGCCTCCTCCGCCCCGTCTGTCGGCCATTGCAACACCATGGGCACCGCTTCGACCATGAATTCGCTGGCGGAAGCCCTCGGCATGTCGCTGCCGGGCTGTGCGGCAATCCCCGCGCCGTATCGCGAACGCGGCCAGATCGCCTATGAGACCGGCAAGCGCATCGTCGAGATGGTCTGGGAGGATCTCAAACCGTCCGATATCCTGACCCGCAAGGCGTTCGAGAACTGCATCGTGGTGAATTCGGCGATCGGGGGCTCGACCAACGCACCGATCCATATCAACGCGCTGGCGCGCCATATCGGCGTCGAACTGTCGATCGACGACTGGCAGACGCATGGCCACGACGTTCCGCTGATGGTGAACATGCAGCCGGCCGGCTTCTATCTCGGCGAGGAATATCACCGCGCCGGTGGCCTGCCCGCGGTGGTGCGCGAATTGATGGCGCACAAGCGCATTCATGAAGACGCCAAGACCGTCAACGGCCTCACCATGGGTGAGAATTGCCGCGAGGCAGCCAAGCCCGATGGCGACGTGATCTGGAGCTACGACAAGCCGCTGGTGAAGGATGCCGGCTTCCTGGTGCTGCGCGGCAATCTGTTCGATTCCGCGATCATGAAGACCAGCGTGATCTCCAAGGAATTCCGCGACCGCTATCTGATCAACCCCAGGGATCCCAACGCGTTCGAAGGCCGCGCCATCGTGTTCGAGGGCCCGGAGGATTATCACGACCGGATCGACGATCCCACGCTCAACATCGACGAGCACTGTGTGCTGTTCGTGCGCGGCACCGGACCGATCGGTTATCCCGGCGGCGCCGAGGTCGTGAACATGCAGCCGCCGACGGCGCTAATCAAACGCGGCATCCTCTCCCTGCCCTGCATCGGCGATGGCCGGCAGTCCGGCACGTCAGGCTCGCCGTCGATCCTCAACGCAACGCCGGAGGCCGCCGCCAATGGCGGGCTCGCGGTGCTCAAGACCGGCGACAAGGTCCGCATCGACCTCAACAAGGGCAGCGCCAACATCCTGATCACGGATGCCGAGCTGAAACAGCGCCATGCCGATCTCAAGGCGAATGGCGGTTTCAAATATCCGGCCAACCAGACGCCGTGGCAGGAGCTCTATCGCTCGACCGTCGGCCAGCAAGCCACCGGCGCCTGCATGGAATTCGCGACGCGGTACCAGGACATCGCGGGCACGGTCGGTGTGGCGCGGGATAATCATTAGATCATCGTCGTCATTCCGGGGCGCGAAGCGAACCCGGAATCTCGAGATTCCGGGTCTGGTCCTTCGGACCATCCCGGAATGACGAACAAAAATCAGGAGCAAGCAAACAATGTCAGATCGACTGAAGGGAAAGCGCGCTGTTATCACCGCCGCGGCGGCGGGCATCGGGCGTGCTTGCGCAATAGCCTTCGCGCGTGAAGGCGCCACTGTCATCGCCACCGACATCAATGAAAGCGGCATCGCCACCCTGGGCAAGGAAGGCGTCACCGAGACGGCCCGGCTCGACGTTCGCAACACCGCCGAGGTCAACGCCTTCGCCAAGCGCATTGGCAAGATCGACATCCTGCTCAATGCGGCGGGTTTCGTGCACCACGGCACCATCATGGAATGCTCGGACGAAGACTGGGACTTCTCGTTCGACCTCAACGTCAAATCCATGCACCGGACCATCAAGGCGTTTCTGCCATCCATGCTGGCGGGCGGAGGCGGCAGCATCGTCAACATCTCGTCTTGCGCGGCGTTGCGGCCACCGGCCAACCGCTATGCCTACAGTGCGTCCAAGGCGGCGGTTTCGCTGCTCACGCGCGCGGTTGCGCTTGATTTCATCACCCAGGGCATCCGCTGCAACAGCATCTGCCCCGGTACCGTGGAGACGCCTTCAATGCTTGAGCGCGCGGCCGCCGCCGGCCCGGACGGACGCGAGAAATTCGTCGCCCGCCAGAAGATGGGTCGGCTCGGCACATCAGAGGAAATCGCGGCCATGGCGGTCTATCTCGGCAGCGACGAAAGCGCGTTCACCACCGGCGTCGACCTCGTCGTCGACGGCGGCTATATGCTCTGACGTCTACGCCATCAAGGGATTCCAGCATGAACAAGATCGATCTGAACGGCCGCTGCGCGGTCGTCACCGGCGGCGCGCAGGGTTTTGGACGCGCGATCGCCGAACGCTTTGTGGCGTCAGGCGCCAAGGTCGCGATCTGGGACTATGACCTGCCGTTCGCGGAAAAGACCGCTAGGGAAATCGGCGAGAATGCCTGCGCGTTCAAGGTCGACGTCTCCGACCTCGCCGCTGTCGAGAGCGCCCGGGACGCGACGCTGAAGGCGTTCGGCAAGATCGACATCCTCGTCAACAATGCCGGCATCACTGGTGCGAACAAGACTGTCTGGGAGATGGACCTCGACGACTGGCGCAAGGTGATGGCCATCAACCTCGACGGTCCCTTCATCTGCTGCAAGGCCGTGGTGCCGGCGATGCTGGCCAATAAATACGGCCGTATCGTCAACATCGCCTCCATCGCCGGCAAGGAAGGCAATCCGAACGCCGCGCATTATTCGGCCTCCAAGGCCGGCGTCATCGCGCTGACGAAGTCGCTCGGCAAGGAATTGGCCCAGCACAATATCCTGGCTAACGCCGTGACACCGGCCGCCGCGAAAACCGCGATCTTCGACCAGATGACGCAGCAGCACATCGACTTCATGCTGTCGAAAATTCCGAAAGCCCGCTTCCTGCTGGTGGAAGAACTCGCGGCGATGGTGGCGTGGCTGGCGTCGGAAGACTGCGCGTTCTCGACCGGTGCGGTGTTCGACATCTCCGGCGGCCGGGCGACCTACTGAAATGGGCACGATCAGACAAGGCGGATGCCTGTGCGGCGCGGTCCGATTCAAGACCGAGGGCGAGCCGGTCAATGTCCGGATCTGCCATTGCCGCACCTGCCAGAAGGCGATGGGCTCGCCGTTCTACGCCCGCGCGCTGTTTCCGCAAAGCGCGCTGACGATTACAGGCGAGACCGAGCATTACGCCTCGTCGGAGACGATCGACCGCGTGTTCTGCAAGATCTGCGGCACAAGGCTGTTTAGCCGGCGCCGCAACGGAACGGCGACCGGCGTCGCGCTCGCGACGTTCGACGACCGCAACGCCTTTGCGCCGACCGAGCACATCTGGGTCTCGGAAAAGATCGATTGGGTGCGGATCGACGACGGACTACCGCAATATCAGGAGACGGTTCCCCAATGACGCCGGCGTGCTAGGTTAAATCTCGCACAGTGCGTGAATCGGGGCCGGTCGGTTGAATATTTCATTATACGACGTATCGGTCTGGGTGTTGCCGCTCCTGATCGCCATCACCTTCCATGAGGCCGCGCACGCCTTTGTCGCCTACCGCCTGGGCGACAACACCGCCTGGCAGCTCGGCCGGGTCAGCTTCAATCCCCTGAAGCATATCGACCCCTTCGGCACCGTGATTCTCCCGGGCCTGCTGCTGTTGTCGCATTCGCCGTTCCTGTTCGGCTACGCCAAGCCGGTACCGGTCAATTTCCGCAATTTGAAGCACCCCCGGCTCGACATGGTCTGGGTGGCGCTGGCGGGGCCGGCGATCAACATTGTCCTGGCCGTGCTGGCGGGGCTGGCCTTCCATTCCCTGCCCTTCGTGCCCGCCAATGCGGCGCAATGGACCTTGGACAACCTCAAAAATGCGTTCCTGATCAATATCGTGCTGGCGATCTTCAACATGCTGCCGATCCCGCCGCTGGACGGCGGGCGGGTCGCCGTGGGGCTGCTGCCGCGGGTGCTGGCATACCCGCTGTCCCGGCTGGAACCCTATGGCATGCTGATCCTGATCGGCCTCTTGATCCTGCTGCCCGTGATCGGCACCCAGCTCGGCCTAAATCTTGATGTTATTTCGGCAATACTGCGGACACTGACCGGCTATGTGATCCGCGCGCTTCTCTTTGTCACGGGCAACGCCTAAACCTTAGATAGCGAAAGACCGGTCAGAGGGAATTGGCTTGTTAGAGGGAAGCGCTTTGTTGGAGAAGATTGGCTTGAAGATTGGCTTGAGGCCATGGTGATCAAAGCTGCCGATATGTTGATTGCGCGACGCGCCGACACCCGCGCAAGAGCAGATTTTGCCACCTGGAAAATGCTGGCCAAGCTCAACGGCGCTTCCGCTTTGCCCGCCGAGGCGCAAGGTTTTCTCGTCAGCTACAGGCAGCTGCTCGAGAAGATGACGGATACGGACGCTTCCGAGGCCACCATCCACCTCATGTACACGAGCTATTATGCGGAGATGGGCGGCGCCGGCACCCCGCCGGAAATTCCCGCGCGATCCGGCGACGGCGCAGCCGACACCGGCAACGTGACAGCGTTTCGCCGGCCGGCACCTGCCAAGGCGATTGCATCCGGACCAGCCGCCAAGCGGCCCCTTCCCGTGGCGCTGATCTTTGCGTGCCTCGTCGTCGTGTATGTCGGCATCCGTTATTACTGGCGCTAGTCGACGCGCGCGAGACGCCTTCATCGAAATGCGCGTTTGAGTGGCATGCACGGCGCGCGCATGCGCCGAATTCACCGCGCGATGGAATATTCCGGCGCGCAAAGCGCCATCGCCGCGACTAGGCGAGGCTTTGAATGCCGGGCATAATCCTGGGTGTTTCAACATTCAAAAATATCCTTGAAAATACCCTTGGAGGAGAAATGAAGCGATCCATTGCAGCCCTGGTGATGACCACGAGCCTGGTACTGGCGGGCGGCGCGCTTGCGCAAACGCTCGACAAGGTCGTCAAGGTCGGAAGCCTCGGAGATCAATCGGGCCTCTATGCCGACATCGGCGGCCCCGGCTCCAGCGCCGCCGCGCAGATGGCGATCGAGGATTCCGGATTGCTCGCCAAGGGCTGGAAGATCGAACTGATCTCGGCCGATCACCAGAACAAGCCCGACGTCGGCGTCAATATCGGCAAGCAGTGGATCGATGTCGAGAAGGTCGACGTGTTCGTCGACCTCGCCAGCTCCGGCGTCGGCCTTGCGATCTCCAACCTCGCCAAGGAGAAGAACGTCGTCAATTTGAACTCCGGCTCCGCCTCCTCCGACCTCACCGGCGCGCAGTGCTCGCCGAACACGATCCACTGGGTTTACGACACCTGGATGCTGGCCAACGGCACCGGCAAGGCGCTGGTCAAATCCGGCGGCGACAGCTGGTTCTTCCTGACCGCGGACTATGCGTTCGGCCACGCGCTGGAACGCGATACGGCGGCGGTGGTCACCGCCAATGGCGGCAAGGTGCTCGGCGGCGTCAAGCATCCGCTCAACAACGCCGACTTCTCCTCGTTCCTGCTGCAGGCGCAGAGCTCGAAGGCGAAGATCATCGGCCTCGCCAATGCCGGCGGCGACACCACCAATTCGATCAAACAGGCGGCCGAGTTCGGCATCGTCGCCGGCGGGCAGAAGCTCGCGGGCATGCTGATGTTCATCACCGACGTGCACTCGCTCGGGCTGAAGGTCGCGCAGGGCCTGAACTTCACCGAGACGTTCTATTGGGACATGAACGACGGGACCCGCGCCTTCACCAAACGCTTCAACGAAAAGCACAAGAAGGGCCCGCCGACCATGGTGCAGGCCGGCGTCTATTCCTCGCTGATCCATTACTTCAAGGCGCTGGAAGCGCTCGGCGGCAACCCGCATGACGGCCGCGCCGTGGTCGCCAAGATGAAGGAAATGCCGACCGACGACGCCCTGTTCGGCAAGGGCGCCGTCCGCGCCGACGGCCGCAAGATCCACCCGGCCTATCTGTTCGAGGTGAAGAAGCCGGCGGATTCGAAACATCCGTGGGACTATTACAACCTCATCGCCACCATCCCGGCCGAGGAAGCCTTCATTCCGCTGGAGAAGAGCGTCTGCCCGATGCTGAAGAAGACCTGATCGTTCGTACGATCGTTTCGAATGAAAATGCCGGCGAGCGATCGCCGGCATTTTTTTATTCGGTGGGCGAGCCGCTCGCAATGACGGCGTTCCCTTTTGGTCGTCCCGGCGAACGCCGGGACCCATACCGCGTGAATCTCTCGGTGAAACCGCGCCAGCAGAGACCTTTCGCAAAACTACTCCTTGTGGTTATGGGTCCCGGCTCAAGGCCGGGACGACGTGGATATAGTTTTGCCTTCTCGCGGCGCGATGCGCCCGAGGTTTGCTCTTGAAATTCTTCGCCCTCGAAATCAGAGGGCGCAGGGAATGCCGGATGCGCGCTGCACCGGCGATCTCGCGTGCAATGTGCACTAAAAAATGCGCACACGAGCATACAGGTTCAGCGGAGAACATCCGACATTCCCTGCGCAATGGCTTTACGGCTTATAGCGAGCTCTCCCCGGAGAACGGCTCTTTTGCCTCCGTTGCGCCCTGAGAGGCAGTTGCCCTTCAGGTGCGTTGACGCCAGCACCGCGACGTCAGGACCACACGCCTTCGCCGTACGCTTCAGTCGCGCTCGTCAGTCGCAACATCAGCGTCCACCGCAACCCGTCCCTCGCCAGCGACGATGGCCAACGCCCCTCTGATCGGGACGGGATGGCAAGGATGTGCCCGTGATTTGGGTCGGATGAAAACAGGAATGTTTTTGAGCCCGGGCCTTGACATGATTTCCGAAAATCAGAATTGATTTGCCCGTCGGGCTGATTGGTCGCAGGCAGGCCGCGAGATTGTGCTTGCCTGGGGGCGACGCAGCGCGTGGCGGTGGACTAGAGAAGTGTCATCGGCCGCGTCTTCTTGCTGCATTCCTGCCGGCAGGTTACGTTTCGCTAACCTGCCCCACGCGCTTCCACGTTGGCGGAAGAAAGCCCGATGCAACACTTTCTTTGGCCTCAAGGAGCAAGAGGTAGGTATTCAATAACGATATCAATAATCCCAAGGGAGGACCATGGGCAAGTCGAGAGCACTTATTATTGCGGTGCTGACAGTGGGTGTAACGTCGGGAGTCAATGCCCAGCAGCAGCCGACGCCACCACAATTGCCGCAAGCACCGAGTATGACCTTCTTCGTCACCGGAGCCGGGCCCGGCAAGGGCGCCGACCTCGGCGGCATCGACGGCGCCGACCAGCTTTGCCAGACGCTGGCGCAGCGTCACGGTGCCGGAGGGAAAACGTGGCGCGCCTATCTGAGCACGCAAGAGGCTGACGGCAAGCCGGCGCTCAATGCTCGCGACCGCGTCGGCAGCGGCCCGTGGCAGAACTTCAAGGGCCAGGTCCTTGCGACCAGTGTCGACGATCTGCACAGCGACAACAATAAGCTGGGTTTTGACAATTCGTTGAGCGAGCGCGGGCAGATCATTCCGGGCGTTGGCTTCGCACCTAACCGTCACGACGTGTTGACCGGCTCCACCCCGGAGGGCCGCGCTTTCCCGGCCGGTGAGGATCGCACCTGCCGCAACTGGACGAGCAGCACCCAGGGTGCTGCCATGGTCGGACACATCGATCGCAAAGGCCTGCGCGATCACGTCGCGTCGCGGTCATGGAATTCATCGCATCCCTCGCGCGGGCCTGACGGTGGATGCAGCCAGAGCGACCTCCGCGGCACCGGCGGGGACGGCTTGTTCTACTGCTTCGCTCAGTAGGCGGTATCCGCAGGCTTGACGATAGTGGCCGGCCCTTGCAGGACCGGCCACGTTTTGTTGTAGATTTGCTGCGGCGCATGACTCACAGGGTTGAGAAGCGAAGTATCGTCCGCCGCATCTTCTTATCGCTTTCCTGCCGGCGGGTTACGCTTCGCTAACCTGGCGTGATGACCGGCTTCGGTTATGACTGAGCTTTGGCGGCAGCGGCTGAACTCCAGAGGGAGCCTGGATTAACGCGATCAGGATAAAGCGCCAGCATGTTCTCGAAGAGCTCCCGAGTGGTCTTGGTCGTGTCATTCAAGCGGATGAAGTCGCGGATGTACTGGCGAGTTTCTTCTACATTTCGCGGATTATCATCGTTGCCAGGGTTCTTATGTCCGGCAACGACCGCCGACGGCTTCAGAGCGTCGATTTTGTCGAGCGCGGCAATCCATTCCAATCGGCTTTGCCTGTTCGATTCACCCAGGAATGGGTGAATGCTATTATAGACAACATCGCCCGCAACGACCAATCCGATGGATGGAATATGAAGACACGTCGTATCGTCGGTGTCCGTATGGCCGACTCTGACGACGACTAATTTTTTTCCTTCCAAATCGATCTCATTACTCTCCAGCGGATTCGCGATCGAAATAACGTCTGGAAGACCCGGGAACTGTTTACGCCGGTTGGGCAATGTCTCCGGCGTGATCTGACGCCTCATTTTAGCAACGACCTCTGGCGTCGCCAGTGCTTTCACGTTTGGGAAGCGATCCAGCAAGACTTGTAGCCCGAAAAAGTGATCGGGATGCCCATGAGTTACATAAATCGCCTTCAGTGATTTTCCGCTCGCGACAATGAGGTCTGCAAGGTTGCTGCACTGTTCCACTGTCATAAAGGTATCTACGAGCACAGCTTCCCGCTCCCCGTAGATAAGGGTCGCCGAATTGGCCATCCATGTCAGAGACTCTTTATCCGGTGGCAAGTTGCCCGGCGGCACATCACGACCAGCCCGACGGGCGGTAAACACCTTGTACCTCAAATCAGGCGCGCTTTTTCCGGCCTTTGCGTTCGCGAAGGCTGGCACCATGGGAAGTAGAATTGCCAAAGAAGCCAGTCTGATCACCTCTCGACGCTTCATTTTAAAGCTCGCTTCCAAGAGCATAGGACAACTCCAGTCTGAGGACGCATTCCTCAGAATTATTAATGATGATGATCGTCATCATTGTATTCATGATATATATCCTGTATAGAGTCAAGAACCCAGAAGGAGCACACATGAAAGTGAGCAAGGAGCAGGTTGCAGAGAATCGGAAACGGATATTGTCCGCCGCGGCATGTCTGTTCCGGCTGCACGGCATCGGCGACGTCACAGTGGCGGAAGTCATGAAGGAAGCCGGTTTAACGCACGGCGCCTTCTACGGGTACTTTCCGTCCAAGGAAGCCCTCATTGCAGAGGCCTTCGGAAGCGCTTTGCCCTTGGCCCCTGATAAGGCCGATACACGCCAATCGGCAGAAGATTATGCCGACCGCTATCTCAGCGTCAGGCACCGCGACAACCGGGCTACCTCTTGTCTGTTTTCCAGCCTCGGAACGGAGGCTGCCCGGGGCTCCGCCGATCTTAAACACAGCATGACGGAGGCCGTCCGTCATCGGATCGGTCATCTCACTGTCGATGCAAAGGGTGACACGCCTGGCGAGAAGCGGCGCTCCGCCATTGCTGCCTGGTCAGCCATGGTCGGGGCTATGGTAATCGCTCGAATAGTCGACGATGCGAAGCTGTCCAAGGAAATCCTGAGCGAAACGCGTGCGTCGCTGCCGTTGGCTTAGTCGGGCATTACGGTGACACCCATTAGCCGGCCGGTCGTGGTGAGCGTCCGCAGTCTTGCGGCCTGCGTTTCATTTTTCCCGTTCACCCGTGGCTTTCAATGGCGATTGGCTTATCGCTTGATCAGGTCGAAAAAGGCCTGGTTCAGGCTCGCATCCGCCTGCGCCAGTTTCGCGCGCCGTTCCTTAGCCCACACCGTGTCCTGCGCCAGGAGGGCTTTGGCTTCGGCCAGCATGCGCTGCACTTCCTCGGGTTGCGGGCCACCGATACCAACGCGGGTGCGCACCATGTTTTCGGCCGACAAGGCCTGGCGGAACGCAATTTCATCCAGCGGCAGCTTCAGTTCGGTCAGCTGATATTTTCTTCCGGCCTCGGCATAGATACGCACGGCCTCTGCATACGGAAACTCCTTGGGCTTGAGGTCCTTGGCGCGCGCGTAGAGCACAATCTCGGACGCAAAGTGGTGCCCGACACGGAATGGAATCTGGTTTGTGCGCTGCAGCGTCTCAGCCAACTCCATCGATGTCGTCCATTCGGCGTCCAGTTCCTCTAGCGAACGCTTCGGGTCGATGCGCAGCGAGTCCAGTACGTCGGCAAATTGCTTCATCATGTCCACCGCCTGGACAAAGGTCTTAGCGCCCGCCGGGCTCCATGCGTTTTTATAGTCGGTCATGCCCGGGGTCACGTTGTGGGCACGCAGTGTCACCATCTGCGCCGCGCCCACCACGTCGGACGCTTTGCCGCGCGTGTTCTGAATGACGCCGGGATTGGCCTTTTGCGGCATTGCGCTGCTGGTGTATGTTTTGCCAGGCGCCAAGAGCAGCCACGGCCGGACCTGGTGGTACTGCACGTGCACATCCTGCATGAAAGCGCCTACGCGAATCGCGCTGGAGCCGGCGAGATTGGCAGCTTCGATGGGAATGTCGTAGGTGCTGATTTGGCCCGCGTCCAGCGAATTGACTAGCAGTGCGTCAAAGCCCAACAGTGACGCCAGCCGCTTGCGGTCCAGCGGCCAACTGGAGTTGGAGAGCACCGCTGTGCCCAGCGCGCTGCGGTTGACGCGCAGGTACACCTGCTGCAACCGCTCTGCATCGCGCCCGAACGAATCGGCGAAAGCCAGCAGATAGTGCGCGTAGCTGATGGGCATGGCCTGCACGCCATTGGTATAGGCCGGTACAAAGGTCTCCATGTTGTTTGCTGCACTGGCCAATAGCCGCGCGCGCACTTCATTGAGGGAGTCATTGAAGTCCAGCAGTTCAATACGCAACTGCGCTGCGTACAGTGTGGCGTGGATGTCCTGGCGGCTGCGCCCGGAATGGATCAGCGTGGCTTCGGGGCCTGCCTGATCGGTAATGAGCTTCTCGATCTGTAGCACATCGGTGGGGCGGAGGCCACCCGGCTTGCCGGCCTGGTCAATCGAATGCGCGACACCGGCTGCGATCTTGCTGGCCAGCGGCACGGGAATGATTCCCTGCTCGACGTTGACCACGGTGGACGCCATGTTGATGCGGCCCACCCAGTAGAAGAAGTCTTGCGCCTTCGATTGCGCGCTGGTGGCATCGCTGGTGGCGCCACCCTTGATACGCTCGACTTGCGCCTGGCATTCGGCGGTTGTTCGGCAGGCCGTGTCGCCCGTGTCCGCAGCGCGTGCTGGTGCTTGGGCCATGCTGGCGAGTGCGGCGCAAGTGGAGATGAATATGGCTATGCTTTTCATGCTGTCCCCTTTTCTTTTGAGTCTCGTCAGTCGATAGTGATGCTGGCGCTCTTGATGGTCTTCGCCCAGAACTTGGTTTCGCGATCCACCAGTGCCTCGAGTTCATTCGGCGGCATATAGCGCAAGTCGATGCCAGCCGTGGCGGTGCGTGCCTTGGCGGGCCAGCACCACCACCTGGCCTGTGAGGGCTGCCTGCACCATCTGGTAGGCGTAGTTGAAGTAGAGCCAGCGTTTGGCTTCGAGCTTGGGTGAGGCGTGGGCGTCGAGCCAGCGGCGCCAGGTCAGCCATTCCTGGTGGGTGTAGTGCGAGTCGCCGGCTTCGATGAGGGTGAAGTGCGCGAGGTCGTCGGGCTTTTTCAGTTTCGGCCCGCTTTTGAGCAGCCAGGGGCTGATGACGGCGGTGATCTGCCCCCGGCGGCAACGGTGCTTATCAGCGATCCGAACTGGGAAAACCACCAGGCGTTGTTCCGCCGCGCTGGCTTCACCGTCGACACCCATCCCTATTACGCTGCGGCCACGGCAGGCAAAAAACATCGAAAAATGAAGTTCATGGATTGATGTCCTGCAAAGTGCCTTTTCAAAACATCGTGTTTTCGTTGGCTGATTTCTCGGGCACGGCCTGTATGACATCCCAGTGTTCGACGATCTTGCCGTTTTCAAGCCGGAAGATGTCCACTATGGCACTGCCTAGGGCGCCTGGTTCTGGCACTAAATGAACATGCAGCACCACCAGATCACCCTGGACAATCACACGTTTGACCTCGGACTTTCGCTGGGGAGACGTCTTTTTGCGGTCGTTGATAAAACCCTTGAGCGCGCCCAGTCCATTCGGAAGCATGGGGTTGTGCTGGATGTATTGCGGACCCACGAAGGCGGCGAGACCTTCCACGTCTTTTTTGGCAAAGCCGGTGTCGTAAAAGGCAAGTACCACGGCCTTGTTTGCCTCTTCTTGCGATGTCAGGGCATGTGCTGAAACGGCTGTCAGTACGATAAAGGCAGCCAGTACGGTGCTTAAAACAGATCGAAGGGCCATCATGGTTTTCCTTGGGGATTGTCTATAAGCGTGACTTTGATTTCCGGCATCTCGGCCAGGTAAGCAGGGGATCGTCGTGGAAATTGATCTTCTGCGCCTTGAACATCTCGGAATCGAATCCTAGGCGGAAAGATTCATACTGTAAAATACATAAGAAATATGGTTTGATACCTAAACCAGATAGATTGCCGCCATGGAACTGCGACAACTTCGCTACTTCACCATGCTTGCGACCGAGCTCAGCTTCACGCGTGCAGCAGCCAAGTTGCATGTGTCGCAGCCGCCGCTGAGCTTCCAAATCGCCAGCCTGGAAACCGAGCTGGGCACGCGCCTGTTTCGCCGCACCAGCCGCAGCGTGGAATTGAGCGAAGCGGGCAAGGCATTTCTGCCGCATGCGCGCGCCGTGCTGGCTCGGCTGGAAGAAGCGCGCAGCCATGTTCACCTGGTGGCCAGCGGGCTGGAGGGACGCGTGCATCTGGGCCTATCCGGCTCGCACTTCCTGGGGCCGCTGCCGGTCTTCATCCGGCAGTTTGTGGAAGCGCGACCGGGCGTGGAACTGGTGCTGCACGAGTTGCGCCCGATCGACAGCCTGCAGGCCTTGCGCGAAGGTCGCGTCGACATGAGCGTGTCGCGCAGCATGCCCGTCGATGACCAGCTGTCCAGCCATCTGCTGTGGCGCGACCCGGTGGTGGCCGCCCTGCCGCGTAGTCACCGGCTGGCCGCACGCAAAAACCTGCGGCTGGCGGAACTCAAAGACGATGACTTCGTCTTCCTGCGGCTGGATTCGTCTGCGTTCGCCCAACGGCTGTTCGACGTCTGCGTGGAATTAAGCTTCACGCCACGCATCGTGCAGCATGTGGTGGAGGTGCCTGCGGTAGTTAACCTGGTCGCCGCAGGACTAGGTGTGGCCCTGGTACCGGTTTCCATAGCGCGCTTGCGCGCAGATGCTGTGGCTATCTGCAAGCTGGGCGCTGGCATGCCGTCCGGCGACGTTTATGCTTTGATGCGCGCTGACGAGCCGCAGCCGGCGGTGCGGGAATTTGTGCAGGCACTTCTGGCGTGGGCAACAAGCTCCTAAGTTCTCGGGGCGCCGTTCGCGGTACTTCCACTTCACGGGTTTGGGCTGCTCGTTGTACTTGCGGATGCACCGAGTGAGTTTTTCGCCCAAGATCCAGCACGCAGTTGAACACGCCGCGGGCAACGACACCGCGCTCGATCTGGCGAACCACGGCCCATGCTCAAAGTGATCGCCTGCAGCAAAGCCGTTTCGATGTTTGGGCTGCGCGGCATCGGCGACGTCACGGTGGCGGAAGTCATGAAGGAAGCTGGTTTAACGCACGGCGCCTTTTACGGGTACTTTCCGTCCAAGGAGGCCCTCATTGCAGAGGCCTTCGGAAGCGCTTTGCCCTTGGCCCCTGATAAGGCCGATACACGTCAATCGGCAGGGGATTATGCCGACCGCTATCGCAGCGTTAGGCACCGCGACAACCGGGCTACCTCTTGTCTGTTTTCAAGCCTCGGAACGGAGGCCGCTCGGGGCTCCGCCGATCTTAAACACAGCATGACGGAGGCCGTCCGTCATCGGATCGGTCATCTCACTGTCGATGCAAAGGGTGACACGCCTGGCGAGAAGCGGCGCTCCGCCATTGCTGCTTGGTCAGCCATGGTAATAGCCCGAATCGTCGACGATGCGAAGCTGTCCAAGGAAATCCTGAGCGAAACGCGTGCGTCGCTGCCGTTGGCTTAGTCGGCGAGCGATTGCCGGCATTTTTTGTTGGGCGATTGGCTAGTGCATTCCTTCTGAACGGCGAGAAGGCGTGCTGCGCTCTCTCCAGGCGTCGTCCCGGCCTTGAGCCGGGACCCATACTCCGCGGCGGTCATTGGTGCAGAAGGCGCCTAACGCCAGCGTCCTCTCAAATGGGCCGCGGCGTATGGGTCCCGGCCTTCGCCGGGACGACGAGAACGATTTTGAAATCCCGCTCAGCTCTTGCCCTTGACCCGGAAAATCACCGGCACCGTAAAGCTCAAGCCCTCGTCCGCGATCAGCGGCGGCGGCGCGGGCACGGGGTCGGAGCGCCGCACCATGGCGAGCGCGGCCTCGTCGAACGCCGCATCGCCGGAACCTTTCTCGATGCTGGTCGAAATCACGTGGCCCATCCGGTCCAGCGTGAAGCGAACATAGATTTCGGCGGCCTTTTGCGAGCGCTCCGCGGGATATTTCTTGTGCTTGTCGAGGTGGGCGCTCAGTTCTTTCTGCCAGGTGGCGCGCACGCGGCGCGCGGTCTCGCCGTTGCCGATTGCGGGTGCGATCGAGCGCGGCCCTTCCGGGATGGCTTCGGAGCTCGGCGTCGCCGTCGCCTCTGCCGCGACGGATTCCGTCGAGGCCGCGGTCTGCACCGCGGCGATCTTCGGCTCGTCTTCCTTCGGCTTTTTCGACTCGGTTTCCGTCACCATCCGATCGGCTTCTTCGGTTTCGGTGGGCTTGTCCTGCGGCAGGTCGGTTTCCTTGACCTCGGCCTTCTGCTCGGCGAGTTGGGGCGACGCCGTCGATGCGTCGGTGTCCGGTCCGGGCGGCAGGTCGGTCGCCTCGCGATGGACGGAGGCCATTTCGAGCCCGACCTCGATCGCGGTCGCGCCTAGCGCATCGTCGGCCTCTTCGGCCTGCAGATGCGAGATCGCCAGCGCCGCGCCGCCGACGTGAAGCACCAGCGCGCAGACACCTGCGAAAATCCACAGCCGCCGCGGGGTCTTTTGTTCGTCGAGGTCAGACATCTGTCATCCGTAGCGTTTTCAAGCGAAGTGGGTACCGGTTCGCGTGAAGAAAACGCGTCAAAATAAAAACTAGGGCTTCGGGTTTGCCGGCACCGACGCCGCATCCGGAACGCCTTCCAGCGCCACCAGCTTGAGCTTCGAATAACCGCCGGCGCGCAGGATTTCCAGCACGTCCATCAGTTCGCCATAGGGCACCGCGCGGTCGGCGCGCAGGAAGATGTAACGGTCCTTGCTGGCGTCCGGCATCGCATCGAGCGACCGCACCAGATCGACCCGCTTGACCATATTCTCGCCGATCGCGACCGCCAGATCCGGCTTGATACTCACATAAGTCGGCTTGTCCGGCTTCTTCTGCGGGGTCGCCGTCGAGGTCGGCAGGTCGATCGGAAGATCGACGGTCGACAATGGCGCCGCCACCATGAAGATGATCAGGAGGACCAGAATGACGTCGATGAACGGCGTGACATTGATCTCGTGCGATTCCGCAAAATCGCTGTCGTCGTCTACATCGTTGTCTGCGAGCGAGACGCCCATCGCCTACTCCGCCGCCGCGGCGCGCGAATGCGAGCCGCCGACATGGGTGCGGTCGAGATCGCGCGACAGCAGCCGTCCTGCGGCGCCCGACGCACGGCCGACCAGTTCGAGATAGCCTTTCGTGACGCGCGAGAAGTGATTGTAGATGATGACGGCGGGGATCGCGGCGACGAGGCCGATCGCGGTCGCCAGCAGCGCTTCGGCGATGCCCGGCGCCACCACGGCGAGATTCGTGGTTTGCGATTTCGAGATGCCGATAAAACTGTTCATGATGCCCCAGACGGTGCCGAACAGTCCGACGAACGGCGACGTCGCGCCGATGGTGGCGAGCAGTCCCATGCCGAGCCGGATCCGCCGCGCCTCGGCGCGCACGATCTCGGCAAAGCTGGAGGCCGCACGCTCCTTGATGCCGGCGTCGCTCGATATGCCCGCCGATAAACGCGCTTCGCGCATCGCGGCCGCCAGCAATGACGACAGGATGTTGCCCTTGGCGCCGAGCGCGAATTGCGCCTCCGCCAGCGAACGGGCGTCGCCGATCTTGCCCAGCGCGCTACGCAGCTTGCGCTGAACGACAGTCATCTCGATCATCTTGGCAATGAAGATGGTCCAGGTCACCAGCGAGGCAAAGGCGAGACCGATCATGATCGCCTGGACCAAGACGTCCGCATTCCTGAACATCGACCATGGCGACAATTCGCGGAGTTCGGCAGCAGCGGCTTTCAGCAGCTTGCCCTCGCGCTCAGTCGGCGCCGCGGTTGCTTCGACCGCCGGGGACGCGGCGGTTGGTGCCGCGGCGGCCGATGGCGCAGGAGCCTGAACGGCCGGAGCCGGCGCTGCCGTTACGGCAGGCGCCTGCGAAACCGCAGGCGCGGGCGACGCTGCCGGTGCCATCTTCTGCTGGGCCGACGAAGGTACGGTCAACGAAAGCACCGCCAAAGCGGCGATAACAGCAAGTGTCGTGCGAGAAAGTGACTTCATACTTCGGCCCAGTAGCGGATCAGGTTGTGATAAATACCGGTCAATTTGACCGTTTCAGGGTCATCCCGCCCAAGCCGCTCTACCAAGGCCTGGATCGCTGTATCGAGATCGAAGATCAGGCTGCGGGCGTGGGCATCCCGTACCATGCTCTGGAGCCAGAAAAAAGACGCCACACGCATACCTCGTGTGACCGGCGTGACCAGATGCAAACTAGAAGCAGGATAAAGAACGAGGTCCCCGGCCGGGAGCTTGATTTCGTGGGACCCGTAGAGGTCATCGACCACCAGCTCGCCGCCATCATATTCATCCGGTTCCGAGAGGAACAACGTGACCGACAGGTCGGTACGGATCCGCAAGCCCGTGAGCTTGTCGCCCCGCACCGCGTTGTCGACATGGACGCCAAAGTGATGGCCGTCGGAGGCCACATAGCGGTTGAACAGCGGCGGAAATATCTGCAGCGGGATCGCTGCCGAGATGAAGCGCGGGTTAGCCGTCAGCGCCGACAGCACACGATGGCCGAGCTTGCGCGCGACCTCGCTGTCCGGCGGCAATTGTTCGTTGCGCTTGACCAGCGCGGACTGCGCCCCGGCGGTGGAGCGGCCGTCTTCCCACGAACTCTCGTCCATGATGCGGCGGAAGTCCGCCACATCAGCCTTGCTCAATACGTTCGGGATGCAAATCAGCATGCCACCTGCATCCCCTCAGGCTAGAGCCTGATCGGTGCTGATTGAATCAGAACCGGGCTCTAGCTTTTTGTCCTGACGCGTTTTCTTCACGCGAACCGGTGCCCACTTCGCTCGAAAACGCTCTAGATTAGAACCGTGCCGAAATCATCATGGTCGCGCTGCGGCCGGGCGCCACGAACACGAACGGAGTCGCGCTCTGATAAAGGGCGTCGTAGTACAGCTTGTTGGTGATGTTGTTGACGAACAGCTTTGCCGTCCAGTTCTTGTCGACCTTCGCCTCCACGAACGCATCGAAGCGCCAGAAGCTCGGGAGCGAGGTGCCCTGGTTCGCCGCCAGGAACGTTCCGCCGAACATCTCCGAACGGTAGACCGCCTGCCCGCCGATCTCCCAGACGTCGGTCAGCTTGTACTTGCTGAGCAAGCTGAAGGACTGATGCGCGACGTTGGCAAGCTTGAGCCCAACATTGCTCGGGAACAGCAGCGGCTGCGGCGACGGAACCAGCGACTTCGTCACTTCCGACTGCATCAGCACCAGGCCGCCGAACACGCTCCATTTGTCGGTGATCTTGCCACCGACGCCGAGATCGATGCCCTGGATACGGTAGGCCGCACCGGCGGTGATGCAGGATTGGGCGGCGGGGGCTACGAGCGCATACGTGCAGCCAATCGCGTTCCCAGCCGCGACGCTATTGATGTTCTGCGATTCACGCGCGTTTTCCTTTTCAGTCTGGAACAAGGCCGCGGTCAGCAGCAAGCGCCGGTCGAACAACTCCCATTTGGTGCCGATTTCGATCGCCTTGTTCTTCTCGGGCCCGAAGATCTGGTTCGGATTGCCGTTCAACTGAGGCGCCAAACCACCATACTGCGCGCTGGTGCCGTCGAATTCGGCTCCGACCGGGTTCGTCGACGTCGCATAGGCCACATAGACGCTGCCATTCGGCAACGGCTTCAGAGTCAGGCCGAGGTTGAAGTTCGGCATGCCGTGCTGTTGCTCCTGCGAGCCAAACACGTTCGGCCTGCCGGCCGACGTCCCGAACCCGCTGGTCTTGATGTTGTAGTCGTCATAGCGGATGCCACCGTTCAGGATAACGAGATCCCTGTAGTTTGCCGTGTCGATCAGATAGCCGCTGGTGGTGTCGATGGCGATCTTGGTCGGCAATCCCGTCCATTGCGCGTTGCCGCCAAAGGGAGCGAACGTAAATTGCGGATTGAAGATGCTCGCGCCGGTAATGTTCCCGCCGGGCGTTCCGCCCGGGAGTTGTTCCGAACTAAGTCCAACATATCGGTCGATGCTTGCGATCTCGCGCGAGTACTCGACACCGCCCGTCAGCGTGTTCTTCCAGCCGGCGAAGTAGGATTTGTAGACCGCCTCGGTCTGGTTGGCGATGTTCTCGGTGACCTGGTAGCGGCTCTGCGGATTGAGGCTGAGCGTGCCCGCTACCGGGTTCGGCCCTTCGGGTAACGTTCCGATGTAGTCCTGAACCGAACGCTGCATCCTGCTCTTGTTGCTCAGCGTCAGATCCGGCGTGATGTAGATCTCGCCGCCGACCGTTCCGATGTCCTGCTTGACGCTGTAGTAGTCACGGTTGACGAGACCATAGTAGGTCTTCCGGTTGACACCGAAATCCGTGAACGGCCCGCCCGCCGTACTGGTGAAGGGTGTGGTACCCGGCCGGTAATACGGCACACCAAAATCGGGCAAACCGTGCAGGTTGGTGTGAATGTAGTTCGCATACAGCTTCACGGTATCGAGCGGGGTCCATTTCATCGCCACGAAGCCGCCGTCGCGATCGTCCTTGACGTAGTTGCGGCCGGCGACGTTGGCGTCCTGGAACAGTCCGCCGGCGCGAATGGCCAGCGTCGGGCTGATCACCTGGTTGACGTCGAGCACCACCCGCTTGGTGTGGTCGGTGCCGAACGACGAATCCATTTTGTAGAAGCTTTTTTCGGTGGTCGCCTGCTTGGACACGACGTTGATCGCGCCGCCGGCGGTGCCGCGGCCGGCAAAGGACGAGCCTGGCCCGCGGTGGATTTCGACCTGCTCGGTGAAGAAATTCTCACGGACGCTGACGCCGGCGTCGCGCATGCCGTCGAGGAAGATATCGTTGCGGGCATCGAAGCCGCGGATGAAGAAGCGGTCGCCGAAGGCATTGCCGCCCTCACCGGTGCCGAGCGTGACGCCGGCGGTGTTCAATATTGCCGATTTCAGCGTCGTGGCGTTTTGATCCGCCAGGATATCCTTGGTCAGCACCGTGATCGTCTTCGGCGTGTTGAGCAGCGGCTCCGGATACTTGCCCGACGCCTGCACCCCTGTGGCCATGTAGGGCGCGTTCGGGTTTGCATAGGGGTTGCGGTCGGCGCTTAAGCCGCCGGCATTGGGGAACGGTACCGCCGCGATCGGCGCGGTCTGCGACCGCTGCGCGGCCCGGCGCAGGGCCGTGCGGGCGCGGATTTGAGCCGCCGAAGGTTTTGCGGCAGCGGGACGCGGGCGAGCGACCGGGGCATCGACCGTCACCGGCGGGAGGCTGGACTGCTGGGCTTCGGCGCCGGAGAACGACGCAACGGCGATCAGACCTGCGAACGCCGTGACCGTCTTGCCGGAATTGTTTTCAATCGCTTGATTGACCGAGTTGATCGCCGCCTCGAAACGCAGTGATTTTGGTGCCTTTACTTTGTTCATCTGAAACGCGCCCCTGAAAAACTTTGGTTCGTGCGCATTTTTGACGCGCGACGATCCGTCCCCATGGGGTGCTATCGAGCAGGGAAATTCAGGTCAATGTGATTGCGGCAACACACAGAAACGAATCGAACGAGTTCATAGAGATTCTAATCTGCAGTTTGAAAGCGTTCTAAACTACAGTTTGAAACCGTTCTAAACTTGGATTTGAAGTGTTCTAAACTATTGCAAGAAATGACTGAAAAATAAGGGCTTCTCGGATTCGCTTCAAGGACTCCTGGCTGGATCAATCCGAGCTCGGCGGCTTCATCAGCGAAAACAACTCGTCGACCTTCGCCTGCGCGACCTGGCGTACCCGTTCGGTGTTTTCCATTCCGGCGATGTTGACGCCCTTCACCACCGCTTTGATCTCGTCGCGGAAGTCCGTGAGGAATCGCAGCGGATCGGGCGAGTTGTTGGCGACGCGCGCGATCAATCCCGTGACCAAAATCTCGCAGGCCATCAAGCGTCCGTTCAATTCATCCATCATGTACTCCCGACGTCGCAACTTGCTGGGCGCGATATGGACGACATCCAATCGTGTTTCAACCGTTTCGAACCCGCACGGAAGAACGCGTCGGGCGCGCCCGGCCGTGGCGGCGCGCTTTGAATTTGTCCGGTGCATCGCCAGCACGCTCGACGCACTTACAGCGCAGCACGATGCGCGATCGGTAGGCACTGCGAGCGACATTTTTAATCGTAGGCGCGGCGTCGCGCGGCTCCCAAACCTTTCCAATTGTTTAGGATTCTTCAAGTCTCTGTGTGTTTACACCGCGACGGCGCGCATATTACACCGGTTTTGTTGGGGAACCCTTCACCCTTCCAAACCCAAGAAGCTCGCATGTCCAAGTCGCGCACGATCCGGTGGCTGTTGTTGATCGCCGCAATTGCGGGACTGAGTTATTTCGGCTGGCAGCGCTTCCACGGTGAGGATCACGCAGCCTTGTCCGGCAACGTCTTGGCCAGCAACGCCCAAAAGCGCGCGCCGATCGCCGTCCCCGTCAAGATCGCAACCGTCGAGAAGGCGGATTTCCCGGTGTATCTGACCGGCCTCGGCACGGTGCAAGGATTCAACACCGTCGTGGTCCGCACCCGCGTCGATGGCCAGATCAACAAGATCGCCTTCCAGGAGGGCCAGTTCGTCAAGGAAGGCGATACGCTGGTCGAGATCGACCCGCGGCCGTTCCAGGCCTCGCTCGATCAGGCCAAGGCCAAGAAGGCCCAGGACGAAGCGAACCTCGCCAATGCCAGCCTCGACCTGCAGCGCTTCACCAAGCTCGGCGAGTTTGCGACCCGGCAGCAGACCGATACCCAGCGCTCCACCGTCGCGCAGCTGACGGCGCAGATCGCGGCCGATACGGCGCTGATTGAAAATGCGCAAACCCAGCTCGACTACGCCACGATCAAGGCGCCGATCTCGGGTGTCGCAGGCCTGCGCCAGGTCGATGTCGGCAACATCGTCAACGCCGCCACCCAAACCGGCATCGTGACCGTGGTCCAGATCGAGCCGATTACGGTGATCTTCACCGCGCCCGAAGATCAATTGCCCGACATCAAGGCCGCCCTTGCGGTGGCGCCGCCCGAAACGATCGCGCTGTCGACCGACGGCAAGCGTGTGCTGTCGACGGGGACGCTGGCGCTGATCAACAACCAGGTCGACACGTCCAGCGGCACGATCCGGCTCAAGGCGGTGTTTGCCAACAAGGACCATGCGCTGTGGCCGGGCCAGTCGGTTTCGACGCGGCTTTTGATTGCGACGCTGAAGGACGCCACCGTGGTTCCGGACGATGCGGTCCAGCACGGCACCGACGGCCTCTACGCCTTCACGGTCAATCAGGACAACAAGGCCGGCTTACGCAAGATCAAGGTGACACGGTCGATCGATGGGCGTTCGGTGATCGACGAGGGATTGTCGCCCGGCGAGCAGGTGATCACGGCCGGCCAATACAAGGTTCAGCCGGGCACGCTGGTCACGACCGCGGTCGCGAGCTCCGATCCGGCCCAGGCCAAGGTTATCAGAGAATGAGCGCCGGCATTTCCGCGCCATTCATTCGCTACCCCATCGGCACCTCGCTGATGATGGCCGGCATTCTGTTCGTCGGTTTGGTCGCCTACCCGCTGTTGCCGGTAGCCCCGCTGCCGCAGGTCGACTTCCCGACCATTCAGGTCGCAGCCTCCCTGCCGGGTGGCAGTCCGGAGACCATGGCCTCGTCGGTGGCGCAGCCGCTGGAGCGCCAGCTCGCGCAAATTCCCGGCATCGCGCAGATGACCTCGACCAGCTATCTCGGCACGTCAGCGGTCACCATCCAGTTCGACCTCAACCGCTCGATCGATGCCGCCGCCAACGACGTGCAGGCCGCGATCAACGCCGCCGGCGGCCAGTTGCCGAAAAACCTCCCCTCGCCGCCGACCTATCGCAAGGTCAACCCGGCGGATTCGCCGATCCTGCTATTGTCGGCGACATCGGACACACTGCCGCTGACCACGGTCAGCGATTCCGTCGACGCCCAGCTCGCGCAACAGATCAGCCAGATCTCCGGCGTCGCCCAGGTCATCATCGGCGGCCAGCAGAAGCCCGCGATCCGGATCCAGATCGATCCGGCCAAGCTCGTCGCCAAGGGCCTGTCGATGGAAGACGTGCGGACCCAGATCGCGATCACCACCGTCGACAGTCCGAAGGGCAATATCGACGGCGCGACCCGCGCCTACACCATCTATGCGAATGACCAGTTGCTGGATTCCAAGGACTGGAACGACGTCATCATCGCCTATCGCAACGGCGGCCCGCTACGGATCCGCGATATCGGCCAGGCCGTCACCGGCCCGGAAGACGCCAAGCAGGCGGCATGGGCCAACGGCAAGCGCGGCGTCTTCCTGGTGGTGTTCAAGCAACCCGGCGCCAACGTCATCGAGACCGTCGACAAGATCAAGGCGACGCTGCCGCGGCTGGTTGCCGCGATCCCGCCCGCGATCAAGATCGAAGTCATCAGCGACCGGACGCAAACCATTCGCGCGGCGGTGGAAGACGTTCAATTCACCCTGCTGCTCACCATCGCGCTGGTGGTGATGGTGATCTTCATCTTCCTGCGCAGTTTCTGGGCCACCGTGATCCCGACCATCACGGTACCGCTGGCCTTGCTCGGGGCCTGCGCGCTGATGTGGGTGTTCGGGTATTCGCTCGACAATCTGTCGCTGATGGCGCTCACCATCGCCGTCGGCTTCGTCGTCGACGACGCCATCGTGATGCTGGAAAATATCACCCGCTACATCGAGGAAGGCGAAAAGCCGATGGCCGCCGCCTTCAAGGGCGCCAAGGAAATCGGCTTCACCATCGTCTCGATCTCGATCTCGCTGGTCGCGGTGCTGATCCCGCTGCTTTTGATGGGCGGCATCATCGGCCGGCTGTTCCGCGAATTCGCGGTGACGCTGGCGATGACGATCTTCGTGTCGATGATCGTGTCGCTGACGCTGACGCCGATGATGGCCTCCCGCTTCCTGCGATCGCATCACGAGACCAAACACGGCCGCTTCTACCAATGGAGCGAAAGCGCGTTCGACGCGATGCTTCGCGCCTATGAGCGCGGCCTCGATCAGGCGCTGCGCTGGAAATTCACGACGCTGATGATCTTCTTCGCAACGCTCGGTTTGTCGATCTATCTGTTCGTGATCATTCCCAAGGGTTTCTTCCCGCAGCAGGACAACGGCCTGATCACCGCCACCTCCGAGGCTAACCAGGACATTTCGTTCGCCGACATGAAACGGCATCAGGAAGAACTCGGCAAGATCGTGCAGGCCGATCCTGACGTTGCGTCCGTCGCAATGGCGATCGGCGGCAGCGGCCGAGCCGGCAACAACGGCAATTTGTTCATCACGCTCAAGCCGCGCAACGAACGCAAAGCCACCGCGCAGCAGATCATCGCCCGGCTCCGTCCCAAGCTCGAACAGGTCGAGGGCGTCCGACTCTATATGCAGGCCGCGCAGGACGTGCGGCTCGGCGGCCGGCCGACGCGAACCCAGTTCGAATTCACGTTGCAGGACGCCAATCTGGCCGAGCTGAACGAATGGGCGCCGAAGATCCTGGCGAAGATGCAGACCCTGCCGGAGCTGCGCGACGTCGCCACCGACCAGCAGACCAAAGGCACCACGCTGGAGCTGAAGATCAACCGCGACACCGCCTCGCGCTATGGCATCCAACCGCAGTTGATCGACGACACGCTGTACGACGCCTTCGGCCAGCGCCAGGTGACGCAATATTTCACGCAGCTCAACAGCTATCACGTGATCCTCGAAGTGCTGCCGGAACTGCAGGGCAGCCTCGACACGCTGAACAAGATCTATGTGAAATCGCCGACCACCGGCGACCAGGTGCCGTTGTCGACGTTTGCGAAATGGACCAGCGTGCCGGTGCGGCCGCTGTCGATCAGCCACCAGGGCCAATTCCCGGCGATCACCATCAGCTTCAACCTTGCCCAGGGCGCGGCGCTGGGTCAGGCGACCAACGCCGTCCAGAAGGCGATGGTCGAACTCGGCGCGCCAACGACGCTCAACTCAAGCTTCCAGGGCACAGCGCAGGCGTTCCAGCAATCGCTCGGCACGGTGCCGCTGCTGATCCTCGCGGCGCTGGTGGTCGTCTATCTGATCCTCGGCATTCTCTATGAGAGCTACATCCACCCCATTACGATTCTGTCGACGCTGCCGTCGGCCGGGGTCGGCGCGCTGGCGATCCTGATGCTGTTTGGATTTGACTTCAGCCTGATCGCGTTGATCGGCATCGTGCTGTTGATCGGCATCGTCAAGAAGAACGGCATCATGATGGTCGATTTTGCGATCTCGGCCGAGCGCGACGAACAGCTTGAACCGGAGGCGGCGATCCGCAAGGCGGCGCTGCTGCGTTTCCGTCCCATTATGATGACGACGATGGCAGCAATGCTCGGCGGCGTGCCCTTGATGCTCGGCACCGGCACCGGATCGGAAATCCGCCAGCCGCTGGGCTATGCCATGGTCGGCGGCCTGATCGTCAGCCAGGCGCTGACGCTGTTCACGACGCCGGTGATCTACCTCTATCTCGACCGGCTCTCCAACGCGTTCGCGCGGTGGGGACGATCGGCGGATTCGGATCATGAATCTGGTCTGCAGCGAGCAGGATCGGTCAAGCAAGCCGCCGAGTGAAATGGCGATGCCGGTTACTTGACTTTGAGCGCCTGACGGCACATCCGGATACGACATTATTCGGAGCCGGTTCAGTGAAAATTCTTGCAAGCCTTGCCTTCGTCGCGGCCGTTATTTTTGCCTCACCCGGCTTCAGCCAGACGCCGCCGGCTCCCAAGGCCAAGACCCCGCCACGCGCGGCCCAGGCAACGCCGACGCCGGCCCCGCAGGCCGATGCCGCACCCGCCCCTCCCGGCTGGGTCGCGCGCTGCTCCAGCGCCAGCCGCGACGCGCCGCTGGAATGCGCGATCGAGCAGACCGCGGTATTGACCAAGACCGGGCAATTGATCGTGCTGCTCAACATCCGCGTCGCCAGCGACACCCGCCAGCCCATCGCCGTCATTCAGTTGCCGCTCGGACTGAACCTGCCGGCCGGCGCCAAGCTTCAGGTCGACGACGGCAAGGTCTCCGATCTGCAGATCCAGACCTGCGAGCAGCGCGGCTGCTACGCCAACAGCCCGATCGCGGCGGACATGCTGGCGGCGATGAAATCCGGCAAGCAGCTGAAAGTCTCGTTCCAGAATCTGGGCAAGGAGACCATCACCATTCCGATGCCGCTCACGGATTTTGCCGCGGCGTACGACAAGATCAAGTAACCGATTTCGTCATTGCGAGGGCACATCCGCCTTTACCGCCACGTAAACGGTGTTGCTGGCATCGTGATCCCCTCGAAGATTGTCGAAGGTCACGACGTGGGACGTCGAGGTCGCGAAGGCGCCGGCCAACGCGCGTTCGAACGCAGCATCCGGCGGATCGTTCGACCACAACGCAAAGACGCCGCCGGGTTTCAGATGGCCGGCGAGCCGCGCGAGTCCATCCGGCTCGTACAGCGCGGCATGGCGCGGATGCAGTAATTTGCGCGGCGAGTGATCGATATCGACCAGCACGGCATCGAACCGGCGCGCCTTCGAACTTGCATCGAAGCCTTCTTCACCGAAGCCTTTACCATCGAAGCCTTTTCCATCGAAGCCTTTTCCATCGAAGCCTTGGATGGAAGACGACATCGCAAAGAAATCGCCATGGACGAGGCGGCAGCGGGGATCGCCGGTCAGTTCCTTGCCGAGCGGAAGCAGGCCCTGCTCGTGCCATTCGATCACCTCGGCCAACGCATCGACCACGATCAATGATCGCACGCCGGCATTTTCCAGCACCGCGCGTGCGGTGTAGCCGAGCCCGAGGCCGCCGACCACGACGTCGAGATCCCTTCGATCGAGCGCCGCCAAGCCGAGCCGCGCCAGTTCGATCTCGGCCAGGGTGAACTGGCTCGACATCAGGAATTCGTCGCCGAGCTTGATTTCGTAGACATCGACATCGGACATCGGCCGCCGCCGGCGCCTCAGGCTGAGCACGCCCATCGGCGTCGGGCGGAAATCCAGCTCTTCGAACGAACGGCTCATGCGCCCAGCCCTGACTGCGGCCCCGCCGCACGATAAATGACCCCCCGGTTGGCGGGCCCAACTTGCAACAACGCCTTCCCCGCGCGCTTGCCAAGGGCGGGAAGGTAGCGAGTAGCAGGGCGCCAGTTCGCCGGATTCACGGATCCGACCGGAACCGATGCCCCAGCAGACCAACTAACCTACTGATGTCGCTGAGAAATTATTGGGGAATGGCGTAACGGTAGCCCAACGAATTTCTGGCTAAGTCGTTGATCTTCCTCAGGTGGTTTCTCACCCTCTCATATTCGATCCCCATAAATCCCAGCATTCCACGACGGTTTGCGAAACTTTTGGCGCCGCCGAGCGGCATCAATCATTCTCAAAATCGGAGTGAAAATCATGACAACCAAAGCGGCTTTATTTGGCGCTACACTCGTCATCACTGCGTGCAATTCCGTGCTCGCCGTGAGCCCATACTGAACGCCGAAAATCTAGAAGCGAAAACGCTCGAGGTCGACATCAGCATGAAGAACAGCCGCCGTGCCGTGTTAGCTCCCAACCAGACTTGACAGGCCATCGACGCGCAACACCGAGGGACAGTGTGAAATTCAAGTTGGCGATACTGACTGTGCTAGCCAAGCGTCCTGATGGCCGCGCGTCTCTTGACGACCTCAGGGACGATGTCGAGGCACTCACTGCCGACGAAGATCAATCGGAAGAGAATGCCTCCGCGCTCGATGACATCGACATTTTTCAGTCGGGGCTGGTGACACTGGACGGCGACGGGTTACGAATTACCGACACAGGCCGATCTGCGTTGAGGGCTTTGGAAGCCTCGAACGAGCCCTCATTTGATCTTCCCGCACCATCTCCCTCCCCTTCACTAAAAATGATCGATCATCTCATCGGCACTGAGGACCGTCTGAAAATTTTCGATCTCGATTCGCGGGACGATAAAATCGATGTCGAACCCGATAGAGTGGAAGAAACTGGAAATGCCGAGGATATTTCTTCGATAAGTACAATTCCTGCCGCCGATCTACAAAACAGCAATCCAATCCCGGTACCTCAGGAAGAACTGCAGCGGCCGGACGCACCCGCCTTTGTGGCGCGAAACTTTGATGCTGAGGCCAGGACGCCAGCGCTCGCGCCGCCTCGACGAAACAAGTTCAGCAAGCTAATCGCTCCCAGATTTCAGCAAGCTCAGGCTATCTGGCAACGTCATCTGGAGCGAGACGTATCCACCGCAAAGGCGGCACGAAGGACCGGAAATGTCGGAGGCGGAGCCATTGCGCTCCTGACCCTGCTCGTGCTCGTGATGTGCGCTGGAGCGGTGATTGCTCTCACCCAGATCAGATCCCTGAAATTGGAAATCGCAACCCTCCAGCGCGAACTCTCGCCTCTCAGGGAACGCGCAGCCAGGGCGGATCTATTGGAAAAAGCAAAGCAGCTTGCTGACCAACAAAAGGAACTCCAAAACAAATCCGGTGCTGAAACGAAGACCGGAGCAGACCCTCGAACCGAGCAAGCCGTGCTCAATCTGACACCAGAAGAAATTCGACTGATCCGGGATTTCATCAAGCCCGCCCCGGCCGCAGCCACGCCTTCGCCCGCGATCAAAGTCGGCGATACGGTCGGCATCGCAACGATCCCGCTACCGTCCCAACTCATGGAGAAGATTCCGAAATTGCTCGGAGCCAGGTTTACGACCCGCAATGGATCGATCATCATTTTGCGACGTGATAGCCGGCAGGCCGACCTTGTCTTGCCACCTAACTAGCTAAGCCGCGAACTTACAGGCGCACGGCCAGAAGCGGAGGGGTGCGCCTACGGCGGAGACCCGTGAACATACTACACTACCGGCAGTGTTGGTCCGCAGCCGGTGCATGATCGGATGTCCGAAAGATTCTGGACACTGCCCTTACCAGAGCTCCAAGTTCCCTTCCCACGGCGAGGAAATAGAGCAGGTGCGTAATCGCAAAGGAGAGAAAGCAAGTCCCTAAAATGGTCGCCATCACGTACTGGCCACCCGGGGGGATCGCAACGGCCCCAAGCGAAGCCTGCGCAACGGTGGGCACGCCAACGTGCCAGGAGACGACCAAAAACAACGCATAGACTACGCTCAGGTGCGTTGCGACCGTGAAGGCGGGCCTGCACTTGGCTACGAGTCCAAGGCAGGCAAGGGCGAAGATCGGAAGCGCGAGCCCGAAGAGCTGAAACCCGTCAACCGGAACGTAATAGCTCAAAACAGCGTCACTGCGCTGAAAAATGCCGAACATCTTCAGATTTAACAACCAGAGAAGTTCAGAGCTGGGGGCATATTGAAGGGCCCGCGCGGCCAATTCGGCGGAAAGCGTGGCGGCAAACAGCGCCAACGGTCCCAGGAATTGCAGTTTAAAAAGCCGGTTCATGCCACAAGCCATAGGTCCGAAACGTTTAGCTCGCCTTAAATGTTCCCCGGCACCAAACGAGCGTTCACAGACGCCGAATATCTATGAAAATCAAACCATTCGGGATAGTTGCTGTGATTAGGGCTGGTTGTTCGGCGGCCTCTCAATGAACCGCCGGCTGCCATTGAGCAGCTCGAGGTTATTGACGATCACCGGGTTGGTCGGGTCGAGCGAATAAGCCTTCTCAAACTTTCGCCGCGCCGCACTCAGATTGCCGCGCAGCATGTACGAATATCCCTGATCGTTCAGGACTTGAACCGTTTCGCCCCCGAGCCGGATCGCTTGCGAATACGCTTGATCGGCAAGATCAAAGCGACGCAAGCGATCATAGCTCGCCGCGAGCCCTATCCAGGCCGTCAGATCCTTCGGCGCCTTCTCGACCGCATCCTTGAAATAGCGCTGGGCGATCCCGTAATTGCCGCGGTTGAATTGCTCCAATCCCATCCGGACCGGCTCGTCGGAGGGATAGTATTTGACGTCGGTCGGCTCTTGAACGGGGTCCGGCCCTCCGGCGTCCACGGGCGCAACGATTGCCGCCTGCCGGACCGTGGCGTCGCAGCCGACCAGCACTGCCGCCAAACAGCAACAGGTCACCAATAGAGTGAGACGCCGCATAACCCTTTGTCCCCCGCCCGCCCCAGCGGACTCAGCGCACCGTTTGAAATTTCATCGCAAATTACTTTACCAACACCTGGCAGCAGCCCTCTCGCCAGACAGCAACAGGACAGCGCCAGAAACAGCCTTCTTTAGTTGTTCGCTCCACCGATTCCACCGCCGACCGGCACCGATACTCCAGCAGACGATCCTGCCCCCAATCCCTCTATGTTAATATTCTGGGTGACGGGAGGCCGCTGGCCCATCGCCCTGCCCGATTCGCCGATGTCGGGAAGCTGATCCACCGGACGCTGCGTATTGCCATAGCGTGTCACCGCGGAGCCGACGCGCCGGGCGTCGTACGCGATCCTGCGATCACCGACGTAGCGCGGCCACGGGTGGATCGTATGGGTGACGGCGTTCACCTGCTTGGCGTCGCCGGCGCTCATCGTGATGGTGTCGGAGCGCTGGAAGTAGCGATCCATCTCGTCGTGGCCCGCTAATCCATAGCAGCCCCCTAACAGGAGCGGAGCGAATATGGCCAGCAATCTGATGCGCATAGCCTCGTCCTCAGTTCAGGGTTTTGATCGCCGGTTGATCAGGAGCCGGCGGCGGAGCACGCACTGTGAGTTCGGGGGCGATGATGTGGCCATACGGTCCCTTCACCTCGCCGCCGGAATTGACGTAATCATTGTAGCGCTTTCGCACTTCCATCTGACCGTTGAGGAAGAAATCGACGTCGTTAGCTGGCATGCGTGAATCCAGCGGTGATGCCAATCGCTGCCCCGGCACCGCCGGCGCAACCAGGCGCGGCGTGACGATGATCACCAGATCGGTTTCCTCCTGCTGGTAGGACGAGGAGCGGAACAGCGTCCCGAGCACCGGCACCGAACCGATCCAGGGCACTTGCGAGACGTCCTGCCGGTTGCGGGTCTGCAGCAGGCCGGCGATTGCAAAGCTCTGACCATCGCGCAACTCGACCGTGGTCCGCGCGTCGCGGCGGGTCAGCGCCGGAATGATCGTGCCAGCGATCTGGACCGCGTTCTGGAAATCAAGCTCGCTGACCGACGGCTCGACTCGCAGGTTGATGACGCCGCGCGACAGCACGGTGGGCACGAAGGCCAATTCGACGCCAAACTTCTTGAATTCGATGGTCACGGTCGGCACCAGGCCAGCAGTGCCCGCCGTCGAAGCCACCGGCACCGGAAATTCACCGCCGGCCAGGAAGCGCGCCGCATCGCCGGACAGCGCCATCAGATTCGGCTCGGCCAGCCGACGCAATGCACCCTTGGTCTCCAACGCTGTCACCAGACTGTCGATCGACATGCCGTTGTTGAGCCTGAGAATGCTTGTGAGCAAACTACCGTAGGGGGTCGCTCCGCTTGCCAGCGTGGCGACGGTGCCTAGCAGCGGAAGGCTGCCAGCCGGAGAAGCACCAACATTATTAGAACTCGCTGTGCTGGTGGTGTTGGTAACTCCGTTAGTAGTCACGCTTGTAGCGGTGTTTATGGAATTACCGCCGATGCGTGTTCGCCCGATGGCCCCCGTACCACCAAGGCCAGTGTTACCCACGTTCGTGCCGTTTGCATTGGCGGCAAAGAGGTTGACACCCAGGTCACGGCCGGCGGATCTGTTAACCTCCAGAAACCGGACCTCCAGCATGACCTGCTGGGGTCCCGCCACGCTCATGGCGTTGACGACGGTGCCGCCCTTCGCGACCATGCCGGAGGCAATCGACATGGCTCGCTCGGCGGCGACCGCATCCGTGGCCGTTCCGCTCAATACCACCTGGCCCTCCGCGGAAGAGACGCGAATGCCGCGCGTGCCGGTGCCGGTGTGGATGTTCTGCTGCAGATTGGCGGTATCGATCGCGACCTCGACATCGAGGATGCCGATCTGCTTCATCGAACTGTCGAACAGGATGACGTTGGTGGTGCCGGTCTGCTTGCCCTGGATGTAGATCAGGTGATCGCTCAGCGATTTCACGTCGGCGATGTCAGGCGAGCCCGCCACAATGGTGGAAAAAGCCGTATCGACCCTGAAGGTCCGCGACTTGTTGACGATCACCTTGACCCGCTGGACGTCGGTCATTTCGCTGACGAAGACGCCGCTGGAGGAGGCTCGCCGTTCTGCAGCGCCCGCGCGCTCAGCGGAGTTAAACAAGACAAGCGCAGCGCCAAGAGCTATCACGCTCGAGGCGAGAAGCTTCCCTCCTGCCCTACCGGAAACGCGACCGCCCCTCATTCGATTTCCCCTCGACGCGAACCACTTATGTCCCCGTAAATTTACGGCCTCAGCGTTCTAACAACTCTCCTTCGCGCACCACTTCGCAAAGCTTACAATCTCTCCCACTATAAATCGTTACTTCGCATTCCCGGCGCGCTCTGGCCTCAGTGAGGACACTTCCCGGTCTCCCGCTGGCCGCGAATGCGGCTCCAAGATCATCATCCCTCATGCTCCTAGCTTGCAAGGAGAGACCCTTGCCAGGTTGCTGCAACATCAGAGAATATTTCCCAATGTTGCGAGCGAGCACCACCTTTTGTGCGATGCGATGAACAGCCGCGGCCAACACTCGATCCCTCGCCGTCCGCATATTCCCGATAAGTTGCATATAGCTCGCTAGGTTCCCCAATCTCGCGCGTCATGGCAGATGCCCCGATTTGAGAGTGCCCGCGCCGAAATTCGACAGGCTCGACAATGGAACCGCGGGCCAAATCGAGGACCTTGCCGACCAATGTCTCGCGCCAAAGGCCGACCAGGATTCGGCTCACTGCATGCCGAGCCGCTCGCTGGACGGCGATCGCCATCGTTGTGGGCTCGTCAAGTGTTCATCGGCTTGATGCCTGGGAAAGTGCTCAGAAAGGAATTGTGGTGGACGCGCTTGGCGCGTTCAATGCTGTGCCCCAGATCGGCATCACCATGGCGAAGCCGGCCTGAGAGGCTGTCACGGTCAGTGCAGAGGCTCCCGCAGTGGTGCTGACTGTCGGTGCGGAACTGCCATTCCTGTACAAGAAGGGGGCAGCAGCCTGCTTCTGCGCCGAAGAAAGGTAGTCGCCGGTGCAGCTCGAGGGTGATGTGCTCGGCGTCAAACCAGTTACGGCAGGCGTGTAGCATTGGATCATCATTGCCCGCGCGCTGGCGTTCGCGAGCGTCCGCAACGACTGCATGGTGATTGCACAGCGTCCGAGGTCGAAGATGGCGCACATCAACATGAAAAGCGGCACGAAGACGAAGACCAACTCGAAGGACGCCATGCCGCGATTGTCGAGCTTTCTCATCACTGCACCAAAGCGACAACTTGGGTGTAGGCGATGGTGGACGGAAGACATGCATCCGTGCTCATGTACGCACTACCGGTCATGTTGAGTGTCTTGGCAATCACTTGCGAACAGGTCGAATTGGTGGGTTGAGCCGTCCCGCCGAACGACACATCTGCCTTGGGAAAGTACATCGCCCCCGCAAGCCGAACTGTGCCGTTACCGTTGATGTTGACGTTCGCAGTCGTTTGATCGTCAATCAGAACCCCACTCAGAGCAGGGTAAGTCGTGTTGTTGGCGAGCGCGGTGAGATTGACGTTGCCGCCATTGATCGTGAGGCTCGAACTACCGAGCAAGACGATGTTGACAGCCGCGCCCGTGACGGTCGCGCCAGTCATATTTATCGCTGCGTTGTAGAAAAAATACGTCCCTGACCCCGTAAACGTCACATAGTCCTTAGTGCCCCAGCTGAAATTGCCGCTATACGCACCGCTGCTGTTGTTAGGCGGGAGGTTATAGCACTTGCTACCGTTGGGGTATGGTTGTCCGGTGAGGGGGTTGGTGGCAGGGCATGTCACCTGTGTAGCACTGCTTTGGGTATTGCCGGTCCTCGTGTTGAACGACGCAGTTTGCAGTCCCTGCAGAGGATCTGTCGCAGAAGGCATGAAGTAGTTGTGCGTTACGCTGACAGCGCCGCAGGTGCCGGTTGGACTACAGCCAGTTGCGCCATAGACGCCCCACCCCGGACCGGTGAAAGATGGCGTGCTGGCAAATTGGACACTCGCATCCGACATCAGCGGGCAACCCGTTCCGCTGTTGGTGACATTGCCGCCAATTTTAAGCGCGCCCCCACCATTTGGATCAGGTCCAAGCGCCAACCCGCACACTTTGCTCGGGTTCTGAACCAGAGCAATGGCCTGGGCTGGGATGTTGATGGGGGTGGTCAAACCCAGCACTCCCGTCAGGTAGGCCGGCTGTTGCTGGCTGACCCTGACGCGAACGGCGTTGCCGGTGCCTGCAGCCGGCGTTGTGAACGAGCCCGCACTGTAATTGCCGATATCGACCTGCACGGTACGCGAGACTCGGCTCGGAAGGCTGGTCGTACAGCCTGGATAGGTGTCGCCGGCGTTGCAGAACGCGTTCTGTGCCGCGAATTCCCTGCTCCGATAATCCACTGATGTATCGCAGGTCGCACCGGCAATCGTGCATGAAAGCCGCAAGGCACCTGCGTAGGCCGCCGCGTCAGCGGCGTTCTGCCCTTGCTGCCTGGTGACGTACCACGATCCGGCCTCGGCCCCGAGCGCAACCGCTCCGATGAGCGGCACAAGGGCGATGACTGTTGCGAATGCGGCCGAGCCTCGTTGGGAACGGAGCAGATTACGCATGGGAAACACCTACTGGAAGCGTTCTGAGTAAGATAGCGTGTACGTACAAGAGTTAGGACACAGCACCGGTCTCCACACGATCGGAGCCAAGGTGACAGTCGTTGAAAATGTGAAGTACTTGGGGATCTGGGTGAGGTTGCCTGAGGAGCACACACTGCTTCCGCACCAAACCTTGATGTTGCCGATCGTATAACCAGCGACTGTTGTCTGGAAGCCTGCCCCCCAGTTCACCGTGCCGTCGGGGCCGAGCGGAGTCTTGTACTGGATGTATTGCCCGAAGGAACGCAACGCCGACCACGCGGAGATAAAGCGGAAGCCCGCGGCGGCCACGTCGGCGAGCGGCATAAGCAGAAACGCCACTATCAAAGTGTAGACGAAGATTGTCTCAAACGCGACGGCACCGCGCTGATCCGCGATGAAAGACTTTCGATTGCTCGCGCGCCCCCTTCGACGGACACCTACCACGTCCGGATGCCGACTCCGAGCACGAGCGATTTGAACGATGTCCATGACAGTTCGGCCACGCATAGCCACTCACCAAACATACGGGATCAATCTCCAGCGTGATGCTTCGTAACTGGAGTACTCAGGGAGGCTGCGCCGAAGCAGGTCCTCTTCGTAAAGAATTCGGCAGATCTGGACGCCGATATGCAGGATCAACAGTGTCACCGTTAGTGGTGTCAGGTATTGCAGCACTATACCCAGGACCACGAGTTCTTCCGCCAGATAGAGCGGGTGTTTGATCCATCGGTACGGACCGGTCTGCACCACCTTGCGTGCTTGCGGCACCAAACTGAACGACTTGCCCAGATGTCGGATCGTCACAAGCATCATGATGATGCCAACCAGCACGCAAGCGGTGGATAGCAAGTTTGGCAACGCTTCGTCGGTCTTGCCGAAGAAGGTGATTGTCCATGGCATATAGCTGCCGACGAATGCAGCTATTCTAGGCAGCAGGCCGGCCGCGTGCGCCTTTGCCGGTGGCCTGGTGATGATCAACACCGTCAGGAGCATGTAGAAGATGCCAAGGCAAAAACTCGACAGAAGCGATGGCCAGGGATCGGCAAGCGATGTGCCAATTTTTGTGGCGACCAAAAGCGCCAGCAGCATGAACCACACGCCGCCAAGCAGCTGCATCGTCCGCTCGTAAGGCCAGCTTTTCGACAGGGTAATCGTGCTCATGGCTTATTTCATCCCGAAGCTGGCGAATGTACGTATGAGGTGCAGAAACGGACTTCCACCCAAAATGATGAACATCGCTGGAAGCATGAACAACACCATCGGAATAGTCAGCTTGGCGCCTAACTTGTGTGCTCTTTCTTCCAGGTTGGTAATACGTTCTCGCCGGAGGTCGACAGCGATACTGCGCAGCGCCTTGCTCAACGGCGTTCCATATTGCATGCTTTGGCTAACCATGACGCCGAACCGGCGAAGTCCTTCTGACGTAGATCCAATTTTCTCGAATGCGTCGCTGCGATTTGGCAATACCCGGAGATCATCAAGAAGGCTGTACAAGACCCGGGCCATCGCAGGATTAGTCCGGTTCATTTCTTCCGCTACGCGTTCCAGCGCGCTCTCCAGACCCATTCCCACTTCGCTGCAGACAACCAGCAAATCGATCATATCCGGCGTGCCTAGCCGGATGCCGGCATTAAAACGCCGTCTCATCGCCGACAGGATCAACCGCGGCCCCATAATTCCGATCACCACGCCAATGAGCATGAAGATCAGCCCATCGGTCAGTGACTTCCCTGAAAGCTGCGCGACAAACAAGCCAATGATCGGAAACAAGAACATGCTGACAGTTTTGACACCAATCCAGATCGGCAAGGTTCGATGAGGATTGAAACCTGACGCTTGAACGATTGTTCGTAGTTGGTCCAGATTTTCTGCAGAGTAGAAGCGCCGATACCGCATCCCGAGCGATGAAAGCCAGCCAGTCATGTCTCCGAAGGGCGCTGACCGGCCAGGAACGCCCATCACGGCGTTTGAAACCCGCATGTTCAGCGCGCGAATGTGCAGTTCGTAAATGACCAACACGAAGGACGCAGTCGCAAGTGTTATGGTGAGGGCGACCAAACTGAGACCAAAAGTCATAGTTGTGTTTCCCTTCTGACCATCCAGCGTATCACAAGGGTTCCGATAACCACCGAGGCTGCTGCGTAAGCCAGCAGCATGTTTCCGGTCGGATCGTAGAACAGCAGATCAACTGTTTGCGGATTGATCAGGTATAGTAACCCACCTACAACAATGGGCGAGATTGAAAGTGCGCGAGAGGAAAAGATCACCTCTCCTGCCAGAGCCTTCGCGCGAGCAGCGAGCGCAACACGCTGCCTCACAGTGTCTCCCAGTGTCTGCAACGTTTCGGTCAAGCTGCCACCTGACTTCAGCTGGACTGCAAGTGTCACCGCAAAGATCCCATACTCCGTCACTTGCGTTCGCTGATAGACAGCTTCTACAGCTTCCTCTGGAGATCTCCCCATCGTCACTTCGCTGCATACGATAGCAAACTGCCCAGCCGTTGGTTGCGGCATCTCGCGAGCGATGGTGCGAAATGCTTCGTTCACAGGCAGCCCGGATCGAACAGTACTTGTCACCAGCTGGATCGTGTCAGGTAGCTGCTGAAAAAGTTGATTGGCGAGGCGATGTTGCTGCCATCCAAACAGACCTCGCACCACCATGATGGCCACAATCGCAGCCGCGAGAGACACGTAGAGGGTCGAAAATTTCAGCAGGCTATTGGCATAAAAGATTGCCGCTCCAGAGATGACACCGGCAAGTAGCGGATACGCGGGGTGCCAAGCGTAAGCTATCCCAGCCTTGTAATTGGCTAAGCGGTGGAGAAACTGCCACCGGGATCCGGCCTCTAACCGACGAATGGAGGGCAGGCTCGCCGAATCTGAGATTGGCAGAGCTGTCGTTACCTGTCGATCAATGCGGCTTTGTCGAGCGCCGAGCCACAACGTCACGGCTGCTGCGCTTATCAGGAGCACCAGGTCAACGATGGTCAAAAACTCCGCCGTCATAGCTGCCTCATGGCCTCAGCCCAGGCTCGATCAAGCCCGTAATAGACAAGACGGCTCTTGAATTTCGGGACTGCGGGGGTAGACCTGTAGGTGCCCGATATCCGCCCGTTAACATCTTCCTGTTCGTACTCGAACGCCGCGATGTCATTGGTGGTGATCACATCGCCTTCCAGGCCGATCACTTCGCTGATCTGGACAACGCGACGCTGTCCATCCCGCATGCGTTCCACTTGCACGATAACATCCAACGCAGCGACGATCTGGGATCGGATCGCCCGCAGCGGCAGATTTGCCTGTCCCATCTGCACCATGTTTTCAATACGGGTCAGTGCGTCGCGGGCAGAGTTAGCATGCACCGTGGAGATCGAACCATCATGGCCGGTGTTCATCGCTTGCAGCATGTCAAACGCTTCAGGGCCGCGCACCTCGCCTACGACGATCCGGTCAGGACGCATCCGCAAGGCATTCCACACCAGATCGCGCTGTGTCACCTGCCCTGTGCCTTCGAGGCTGGGAGGCCGGGTCTCCAAGCTGATCACATGCGGCTGTTGAAGCTGCAACTCTGCCGCGTCCTCGATGGTGACAACGCGCTCGCTGTGATCAATGAATTGGCTCATGGCGTTCAACAGCGTCGTCTTGCCAGAGCCGGTACCGCCGGAAACCAGAACATTGAGCCGACACCGACCGGCGATCTCCAGCAATTGTCCCATGGCCGAGGTCATTGAGCCGTTTTTGATCATTCCGGCCATGTCTAAGCGGCGACTTGGAAATTTTCGGATGGAAATGCAGGGGCTATGGATAGCTAGCGGCGGGAAGATGATGTTGACCCGGCTGCCATCCGGCAACCGGCAATCCACCATCGGACTGGATTCGTCAACGCGCCGTCCAACCTGCGCGGCAATCTTTTGCGCCACCGAGGCGATGTGATCATTGTCGCGGAATCGTATCGCGATCCGTTCCAGCTTGCCGCGTCGCTCGACATAAACGTTACTTGGTCCGTTGACCATGATGTCGTTGATCGATTCATCCAGCAGGAGCGGACGGAGCGGCCCGTAGCCGGTCATGTCGTCCGCTATCTCGTCCGCTAGCTGAAACTGCTCGCGACCCGACAGTTCGAGCCGTTCCTGGTTGGCGATTCCATGGATGATTTCCTCGATCTGCTGCCGAAGAACATCGCGCGAAACAGTTGCTGCCACCGACGGCTCAATCTGCGCAATGACTCGTTCGCGCAGCGACGCCGGCATCATGACTCGTTCACGCAGCGAAGTTGGCATCACGGGCTGTTCGGTCGAAGGTTCGTCGCGGCTTGCCGTCAATACAGACAAACGAGTTGGCGCGCCGTCCATTGGCGTCAATGCAGGTAAACGGGTTGGCGTGTCGTCGCGTTCGCGCGTACCGAATTTTTTCGTCACCCGAACAGCCTCCTAAACCATCCCTTCCGCTCGGCGCCGACACCAGCAATCTCCCGTACAATCGGGGCGAGGTGACGTCGCAGTGCTGATACGTGCTTTAGAGCTGGGATTCCGAGATTGACCGCCTGGGTCATCCCCTTGCCGAGATCGGGAATTACCATGTCCGGCTCTGCGCCCAAGGCCTTGACAATCGTGGCCCTGGGAAGCCCCCCGGGCCGATCGGCACGGTTGAGCAAAGTAAAGACCCGATCCTTACCGGCGATGTTCGTGACGGCGGTGCGGAGTGCATGGGCATTGCGAAGTCCGGTCACCTCCGCTTCCAGCAGCACCAGCACGTGGCGAGAAAGCATGATCACCGGATGGATGGATGGCGGAAACGGGACCGGTATATCGACAACGATGTAATTGAACCGTTGACGGAGCAGACCCAGAACATGTCTCACTCCCGCTTCGGTGATGTCGAGCTGCGCATCCAGGTCCTCATCGGCGGAAATCAAACAAACCCGCTCGTTGATTTCAATTGCCGCGCGTTCGAGGAACAAGGTGTCCGCCCGCATCGGGTTTTCCAGAGCGATGCGCAAACCTGGCCCAGGCCGAACACCCAACATCACTGCGGTTTCGCCGTTTTGCAGATGAAGGTCGAGCAGCGCGACCTTGGCCTTTGTGGTCTCGGCCAGTTGCAGTGCGAGATTGATAGCAATACTCGTTGCTCCGGCGCCCCCCTGAGCACCGCAGATCGAGATCACATGCCCGCCACGATCGGCCGCACTGGGCGCCGCGTCGCCAAGCAGCTTCGGACGCAGCTGGGCTAGCACGATATCGCGCGTGAGCGGCTTCGGAAGGTACTCGGTCAAGCCGAGTTCCATCAGTTCGCGATAGAAGTTGATCTCCCTGCTCTCACCGATCAGTGCCACCTGGACATCGGGCGGGCAGACGCTGGCCAACCTTTCCAGTTCGGTAAAGGGATCATCGATTTCACTGATGTCTGCCACCAGGGCGAATAGCTCGGTGTCGGTTTCGAGCATCTTTATGGCATTGCGGATCGTGCCACGCCTGATCGTCAGGTTGCTGCCTTCGAGGCCTTTGCGCAGCGCCGCTGCACTCAACTCGTCGTTTACGAAACAGATGATCCGGCTGCGCGTTAGAGCGGACGGAGGCTCTTCAAGCGGACTTGCGATTGCCATGTTAACGTTCACCACTACCTCCCCTTACCGACGCACGGCTGAAGCGACCGGAGCTGACGGGGCAGTTTCCCGCGACGTATTGCTGCTCAACACAGGGCTCCCGGCACCGTCTCTCCTGACCGAGTATTTCGTGCCGCTATTGCGGGCATAAACCACCACGGTCGTGTCGGAGTCCCCTATATCCTGTCGATCGACTGCTGACCGTACGGCCAGCGAGAGCTTTCCGAGCTGTGCTGCGACCGTGACTTTCCTGACCTGGTCTGGCGCAAGCTGCAGCGATACGGTGCGCGCTACCTTGCCGGCCGTGGAGTTGTTGGCAGGGCCACCCTGCACGATCTCCTGGTCAATCGCGACGATTCGAACATTGTGGGCAACGGTTTCGCTCATCGTGCCATGCTGGTGATCCGGGTTTTTCTTCTCGCCCACTGTCGTCGACTCCTGGGTCAACACGACATCGACATGGTCACCCGGCCAGATCAGGCCCGAGACACCAGACGCCGCGTCAACGTTGATGCTGATGGCACGCATATCCGGTGCCAGGACGCTGGCGAGAAAACCCCGTTCTCGCGGGCGCAATATGTTTTCCGATGTGACCAGACTGCCCGTGTCGAGGAAGGTGCGAACCAGGGATCCGCGAAGTCCGATCTTGGCGTCGGGCGTATCGAGGATCGCCCCTGCTGGAACACTACCCGGCGGCACCGAGCGTACTGTGAAATCTTCATCGCGAGCCAGCGTCCCTCTCGGCAGCGGATGGGCCGCGACAAAGTACCCGACAGTGAGAGGCTCCGGCGCCTTCACCGTGACCTCTACTAGCGGGACCTGCACTTTCGACTGGTTCATGCTGTAGGCAATAAGCCCGAGCGCAGTGGTTGCGAGCAACAGCACCATGATGATCGAGAGACGCAAAGTGGATGACATGTCAAAGTCCTTGGCTGAGAACCGTCCAAATACCACCGCACGCTATGGCAACCCCGTAAGGAAGCGGTGCGTGTCGCAAATGGCGCCAACGCTCTATCGCGCAGACGCGGCGTACGAATGACGATCCGGCGGGCGCCAGCGTGGGATATGGCAGGAGGCGCATCATCAGATGCACCAGGGCAAGAACGCCGCCGGCGAGCGCGGTTATGGTCAACAACTGGATCACGCCCACCAATGGGAGGCCAATCGCCAATGCGACTAGCAGCTTGACATCGCCGCCGCCAATCCATCCCCGCTGGTAAATAACTAACAGCAGCAGCAACAGGATTGTCGCGGCGATGAGCGATTCAGCAACCTGCACCGGGCTGGCGAATTGACCGACAATCCCGAGGAGCGCCAGCACCAGACAAATTTCATTTCGGATCAATCGTGTCGCGATATCGATCGTTGCGACGTATAGCAACAGTACAATTTCCAGAAACGAGACTGTGGGAGCAATCCAATTCATGAAATGCCTCAAGAACAAGCGAGGGCACATTAATAAATATGAAGTGGGGTCAAAACTGGGGGGCACATTCCGATGCCCCCCTCCGGGTCAGATGGCTGTATTACACCGCCGCGGTGAAGGCGGCTGTGATAGAGGTGATCCCGCCAGTCAGCGCCGTCGCGATAGCACCACCTGCTCCCGTACCGAACGCCGCAACTACGGCGCCGATGATACAAGCCGCGACGATGATGTATTCGAACGACACAACGCCGTCCTGGTCCTTGGAGAGGGTCTTCACGTCATTCAGAAAATCACGCATATTAAACGCCTCCAAAATGATGTTAAGTTTTAAAAACTCCAATTCATTCCAATTCCATTCCAATTCAGTGGTGCGGAGAGCAGCCCGGAAACCACTGTGTAAATTTTGTGTTAAGGCGGCGACTGAGTCAATGTTTATGCTAAGTTTCGGCAATCATCCTTAATCCGTACGATACCGGTGTAATAGCCAGGCAACATGCTGAGCTGCCAAAGACAAAGCAATTTCGGACGCCTACGTCAGCAATTTCGGGGTACCTCATTTGAGCCGCATCGTCTCCGTGTAAATACGGACAAGCCTGTTTCGAAACTGAAAACTACGGTTTCGAAACTACGGTTTGGTGCTGGTCGAACGTGGCGGACGGGTTTCCGCTGCTCGTGGTGGCCGTTGTCGGCTAACGGGGTTTGCACGAGAAAAATCAGCTCACTGACGATCGCTCCTCCGAAAATCAACCGGATCGCGACGACACCACTCTAACGCCAATTCTTCTGCATGGCGTTCATGACGGTATCCGACTTGTGTGTCTTGCAGTAGTTCCCGACCACCTTTGCATTCCGCTTCACGCGCGATCAGGTTTGGTGCAATCGGTTGGCTGTATCTGGCGGCCGTCATGGATCTCTTCAGCCGAAAGATCGTCGGCTGGCCATGCGGGATGATATGCAAGTCGAACTCGCATCCGCGGCGCTGACGATGGCCATCCAGCAGCAACGGCCGCAGGAAGGATTGATCCACCACTCCGATCGCGGCGTGCAATATGCCTCAAGTGCCTATCGCGACGCTCTGACGGGCGCCGGCATAACCGCATCGATGAGTCGCAAGGCCGATTGCTTCGACAACGCCCCGATGGAGAGCTTCTTCCCTGCCTTGAAGACCGAGCTCGTCCATCCATCGCCAGTACCAAACCCACGCCGAGGCCCAGCACGATATCTTTGCCTTCATCAAGAGCTTCCTACAACCGAACCCGGCTCCATTCTTCCATCGGATATATCGCCTCGGTCGAAATGGAGCTAAAAGCCGCTTAAACCTGTCTACTTTTTCGGGGGAAGATCAGTGATTTAACAAAGACTGGACCGACGCCATAAGCGCGGCTATATGACCGACACTGATTTTCCGAAGTGATTTGCGAAACTTTTTAAAAATCACCGTAAAATCAATTACTTATGGGGAATGGTGTAACGGTAGCACAACAGACTCTGACTCTGTTTGTCTAGGTTCGAATCCTAGTTCCCCAGCCAGACTCCGAAATAACTGAGCCGCTTTAACGCCTTAGATCGACCGCTCTGAACTCCGGCAGCCGATGGTCCACCATGATGGTCCACGGGAGCCTGAAATTCCATTGCCTTCATACCTGCGCCGTCGCGGCCATACATGGTTTTTGCGGTGGAAATGGCCAAGCCGCCTTGCGGCTTTCGGCTTCTCGGGGGAGCTTATTCGCAGCCTTCGGACCAGCGACTTTCGCATCGCTCGCCGGCGGGCACTCACGATTGTCTTGCAAATCGAAACCATGACCGAGGCCAAACACCTTCCAAAGCGAGCCGAACTGGAAAGCGACGTGCGGCGCTGGATCGACGATTCCGTTTGGCGCCAGGAGATCAAGCGAGCGGAAACCGGCGGCCTCGATTTTTTTGAGCGGCACGAAATCGAAAAACTGGGCCGCGAGGACGCAAGGGAACTCGACGGCCTTTTTCGGTATGCCTCGAACATGTTCGCGCCGCAGGAGAAGACCGCGATCACGGCGGTGCTGACCGGCGGCACGCCCAATGAGCTGCATCGTTCGGTTATAACCGAGGCCGCGCGCCAAATCGGCATCACAACGGATCCCGATACGGTGGCCGGACGGCTCGCCGAGCGGACGATCTTGCGTGGTTACGCGACCTTGGTCGACGAGTTGCGACATCCAATCACCGACATCCCAAAGGTCTTTCCAGCCGAAGAGAAACCGGCCCCGCCCGCCTCGTTCATATTCACGGCGTTTTGGAAAAGCTTCGAGCGGCATAAACTGGATAATCGTGAGTGGAAGGCCGATACAGCGTCGAATGCTGAAGGCACCAAGAACGTTTTTGACAAGCTTTTCCCGGCGGTCACCGTGGCGCAGTTGGTGGCCACCCCCATTGCCAGTGACTTCAAATCGAAACTGCTGCTTCTTCCACGCCATTATGCCCGCGGCGAACGCAAGAAAATGTCAGCCGAAAAATTGATCGCGCTTGGGCGAACGCTGCCAATGCGAGATCAGATGCAGGGCGCGACTGCCAACAAGCATGTCGGCAACTTTTCAGAATACTGGCTGTATCTTGTCGGGCAAAAGAAGATCCCTGCCGATATTCCAAACCCGTTTCACGGCCTTCACATCGCTCTTAAACGAGGCCGCAACGCCAGAAAGGAGCGGCATAACTGGACACCCACGATGGAGAATGCGCTTTTTGAGTCTCCGCTCTATAAGGGGTGCGCCTCAATTCATCGGCGCGCTACCCTGGGCCACGAAGTACACCGGGACGCGCTATTCTGGATGCCCCTTCTCGCGCGCACGATGGGAACTCGCGAAAATGAGGTTTGTGACGCGCAAGTTGGCGCGGTAAAACTAGAAGAAACGAACGAAGGACCGATTTGGTATCTGGAAATTATTGATGGAAAGGACTCCGGTTCGGAAAGAAACGTGCCATTTGCCGAATTGGTGCTCGGGATGGGTTTTCTCGAACAGCGAATTTTCGGCCGCGAGCCTTCAGAGCCGTTGTTTCCAGAACTCATTCCCCAAGGTCCGGGGAAGCGTCGCTCCGCGGCATTTACCGACCGCTTCGCGTACTACAGAAGGTCGACGAAGCTTTACCAACCTCGCGTGGATTTTCACTCGTTTCGCGGCAACGTCGAAACCGATCTCAAAAATCTCGCGGGGACCAATCAGGCATGGATCGATGAACTCATCGGCCATGAATCGACCATCCGCCGCTCCGAAGGAGAACGGTATACGAAGCAGATCAATCTTCCGACACTGCAGCGTTTGGTGAATTCCATCCGGATTAATGCCGATCTGTCTCGTCTTCGCTTTGCTGGGGCAGCGGGCGTCGCGGCACCGAACCGCGATCGTGAGCTTGCACGTTTCGTCGCGCTTGCCGAACGGGAAATGCAGAAGAAAGTAAAACGCGCTAATTAACAATCATAGCGACCACTATCATCTCTCGGTGTGTTGCGACAAAATTTCGCGTAACAAACGTTTCACGAAATCACCGAAGCATCCGAGAAATGTGCCGTGTATGTGCTCGGCTCTAGATTTTGGAACTGGCTGAACTCAACTTTTGGCACTGAGTTGGAGGTCCTTCCCCGAAGTGTCGCCGAGCGATCAGCGACGGCAAACAGGCCGGCCTACAGGAGAAACGAGAGAGCCGCCTCGCACCCATCTTGGATCTTTAGGGTCAGCAGATCGTCTGCGCGTGCTCGGCCGAGATTGACGGCCGCATGCTAGTTCAAATGGTCGTCGCTGCCGGCGACGAAGCGGCGCTGCGGGAGCGATGCGAAGAATTGCTTCGAGGCAACAACCTGAGCCGGACGGGATCGGACGCTCGTTTCTCAGACCGTTTACCTGATTTGCGGGCCATCCCGAGCTCGGAGAAAGCCAGGGTGGCCGGCGGCGAGCCGCCGGCGCACGGGAAAACGGGACGCCGCGCTTGACATCGATGGGTGGCGACCAGCTCGATAGCGCCCTCGGACGGATGGCGGAGATCGATCCGAACGCCTACGCTCGGCTGTTAACCGAATCTGGAGCAACCCTTGATACCGAACTACGCCGCTCGCATCCGGGCGCTCGACGACGATGCGTTGGAAAGATTCGTGAAGGACTGGGCAAAGCGCCGGACGCGCGACTACGCCGAAACGCAGCGTTGGTCCGGCACCGGCGACATGGGTCGCGACGTGGTCGGTTACGCCACGCGGCAGCGGCACGAAGGCGAATGGGACAATTTCCAGTGCAAGCAGCTGTCCACCAGGCTGTCGGAGAAGGACGCCTTCGTTGAGCTCGGCAAGATATTCATGCACTCGGCCGCCGGACATTACAGGCTGCCGCGAGCCTATACCTTCGTCGCCCCGAAGGGCGTGGTCCGGAACGTCCAGAACTACGTCGCCCATCCGGAACGCTTTCGGCAGGCATTCCTCGACAAATGGAACGAACTCGTCGCCCCGGAACTCGTCCAGAACCAGGTCGTGCCGCTCACGCCGGAGATCCGGGACGCCATCAAACGTTTCGCCTTCGATAGCGTCTACTGGCTCGATGCCGTCGGGCTCGCCGAAGACGAGTATGCGGTCCCGGCGCTCGTCCGGTGGTTCGACTACGACCCCGGCGCGGCACCCGCCGGTGTCACTCCGGAAACGCTTCAGGACGAAGAGGCGCCCTACATCGAGCAGCTGATCGGCCTCTACGCAGAACGCCGCAACACGACCTTCGCCGATTACGACACCGCGCTGGCCGATCCGGACTGGGGACAGCATCTACGCGAGCAGCGAACGCGATATTTCGAAGCCGCCGCGTTCGATCGCTACTATCGCGACTCGACGCCGCCGGACTATCTGGCGACTTTCAAGGACGACCTCTACCATGGGGTCGTGGACACGCACCGCGATCAGCATGCCGATGGTCTGGCCCGCGTCCTGAAGGTTCTGGCGCAAGCGTCGCAGGTATCGCCAGCAGGCGTCCTGGGGCGTTACGCGAAGGTCCCCGTCAAGCAGGGCACCTGCCACCAATTCGCGAACGAAGGACGGTTGCTATGGAGAAAGTGACAGAGGGGTCCCGTCCCCACCCTTTCAATTCCTCGCTTGAGACCGGGATCCGGGCCCTGGTGGTGCTCGAAGCCTTCCATCCGCGCCAATGCGACCTGATCGAGCTCACGTGGTTCGATCACCTGGTCGTACACACCGGCGACATCGAAGGGGAGGACGTGCCCGGAAGCCTTCACCCCGATCTTCCCAACCGGGCGGGCGAGCTTTTGGTCAGACGTCGGCTGGTCGAAGACAGCCTTCTGCTGATGCAGCGCGTACATCTGGTCGACGTTGTCGACGGCGAGGACGGCATCTCGTTCACCGCCAGCGAGGATGCGCCGAGCTTCCTCGCCATGTTGAAGGCGCCCTACACCGTCGAACTGAAGAAGCGGGCCGCCTGGATTGCCGAGCGCTTCGCCTCGCTGTCGAAGGCGGCGATCCGCGACTTAGTCAACGACAAGATCGGGCGCTGGACCGCGGAATTCCAGATCCCACATCCTTCGACGAGCTGACCGTGCCTCATCGCGGCTTCGCCCTTAGACATCTCGTCTTCACCGGCCCGGGTCTCGAGCCGGCCGCGCTGTCGTTCGTCGACGGGGTGAACGTCGTGTTCGGCGCCTCGGACACCGGCAAGTCGTACATCGTGAAGGCGATATCCTACATCATGGGCGCCCGCGGGAAGTTGCCGAAGATCGACGAGAGCGACGGATACGACGCGGCCTGGCTGGGTCTGGTCCTTCCGTCCGGCCGCGAGGTCACGCTCTACCGGTCGACCAAGGGCGGCGGCGGACGGCTGCACGAAGGGCTGGTGACGGCGGGTGCGAAGAACACCGGCACCGTTCTAGCGGTCGCTGAAAACAAGAAGGAAGAGACGGTCTCGCGCTTTCTGCTCGACCAGATCGGCCTTGCGGACAAGTTGATCGTCAGGAACGCCAGCGCGGAGAAGGAAAAGCTGTCGATCCGGCTGCTCGCGCCGCTGTTTCTGATCGAAGAGGACCTGATCATCTCCGGACGCAGTCCGATACTCTACTCGCAGCAGCACACCGAGGTTACGTTCGAAAAGAACCTGTTCCGGCTCCTGCTGACCGGTCAGGACGACTCCGGCGTTCAGACGGTGATGTCGAGCAAGTCGCGCTCGGTGGCCACGACCGCGAAGGTGGAGATCCTCGACGAACTGATCGCACAGATCGACGAGCAGCTGGGCGAAGGCGAGATCGACCGCGCCGACCTGCAGAACCGCATCGACGACGTCGACGCCTTGCTGGCCTCGTTGCAGGAAACCATGGAGCGTGCCCAGAACGACATCGACGACCTGGTCTCGGAGCGGCGGGCAAAGGCCGACAGGAAACTCGAATTCAACGCGCGACTGACCGAGCTCGAGGTCACGCTGGGCCGCTTCGCCAGTCTCGACGCGGTCTACCGCTCCGACATCGCCCGGCTCGAAGCCCTGGAGGAAGGCGGCTTCATCCTCAGCGCGATGAGCGGACAGGACTGCGCCGTCTGCGGCGCGCCGCCGAGCGCGCAGCGGCACAACCACGCGGCCGAGGAGATCCAGCGGTCGCACGCCGCGGCCGCGGCCGAGGCCCGCAAGATCGAACGCGAACAGCGCGACCTTGCGCGCACCGTAGCGTCTCTGACCGTCGAAGCCGGCGGATTGCGGACCGCCATCGTCGAGCTCGATCGCGACCTCGTCGGCATCGAGCGGAGGATCGCCGAGGCGCGGCCGAAGGAGGCCGCCGCCCGGAACGACTACGAGGTCTTCTCCTCCAGGAAGAACGAACTCGAAACGACTTCCTCGCTGCTCGCCCGACGCGACGGCCTCGTCGTGAAGAAGTCCCAGGTCGAGACGAAGCCGCCGTCCACGAAGTCGGAAGACAAGATGCTCGTTGGCATCGACGGGCCGACCGCTTACGCATTCGGAAAGACCGTCCGCGACGTCCTCGGCATCTGGCGTTTTCCTCGCGCCTCGGAAGCGCAGTTCGATCTGACGACCACCGACGTTACCATCGGCGGCAAGGAGCGCTCCGCAAGCGGCAAGGGTGTGAAGGCCATCCTGCATGCGGCGGTCAACGTGGCGCTGCTCATCCATTGCCGCGAACGAAATCTCCCGCACCCTGGATTCATCGTGCTCGACACGCCCCTGCTCACCTATCGCGAGCCACTGGACAGCAAGTACGGGGAGTTGTCCCCCGACGAGGTCGAGCTCACGAACACGGGTCTGGCGACGCGCTTCTACGATCACCTAACGAGCCTGAAGGACCTCGGGCAGTTCGTCGTCATCGAGAACAAGGACGTTCCGGAGGACGTCGACGGACCGATGCCGATCGAGACGTTCACGGCGAACCCGAACTCAGGGCGCTACGGGCTCTTTCCTTTGAGACGGGCCGATTAGGCATCGCCGGCGCGGCCTGGACGACGGGGTCGTCGGAGAGTTCGGCCTTGTCGCGCTTGCCGTACATGAAGTCCGCGACCTGAAACCGCTTGCGGCTCGTCCTTGAATGAGGGTGCCAGACATCCAGTCGATGCTCGAACTTGCCGGACTGCGCGTAGATCACGCTCACCGCGATCGTGTCCAGCTGGTAGAGCCAGCCGCCGAGGACGCTGCTGGGGGATCGGAGGTCCACACGTGGAGGTTCGATCTTCCGATGCTGCCGTCGTGGCGTCCGAACTGCAGATGGATTTCGCGGTGCGGCCTGCCCGACATGATCGCGTCGGACAACGGATTGAGCGGGATCGGGACGTCTTTCCCGTTCGCCACGGCTTCGGCGATCATGCAGCCGGTGGGCTTGAGGAAGAACAGGTGCACGTCGATCATCCGGCGCTTGGTCGAATAGGGGAAGATGCGTTCGCAGCGTACTGGCCTGCTGCGCCGCCGGTATGTTGCTGTTCTATACGGGAATGCTCTCCAGTGGAGCCGTGGACATTGCGGCGTTAACCATAACGTTTTAGAATTGCTGGCTTTTTCCAGCGACCAGCTCCATATTCCCGATACCTTCGCAATCATGCGAAGCGGCTGCCGCCCGGTGCGCTAACACCCGACGACAGCCTAACCACGAACCGACTTTAGAGGAGTCAGTTATGGCTAAGCAGCACTATAGCGCCGATTCGGGGCCCCTGCCCCAGCCGCCCAGCGGCATGGGCCTCCTCAAGGCCCTCTACGTCCCGGCCCCGCGCCTCACGGGCGGTTTGCTGACCATCAAGCCCTACGTTTTGACGGGCGAGCCCTACATCGGCGAGAACCTCGATCTCGCTCGCCGGCTGAAGGAGCATGTCTCCGTCCGGAAGGACGCCAGCCCGAGCGGCGGTACCCCCACTTCCATTTCCATCGACTAGACCGGATCCTGAAGCCGACGTCGGTGGCGCATCAACGCGCCACCACCGGACCGTCTAAGGCTACGTTTTCTCGTGATGGCGACCGCATGCAGCCGCGTGCCTAGTCGCTTCGCGGGCGAAGCATGGCGACGGCACGCCCGCCCGCACTCGCAAGCGACGGCGGCGCGGCCGCGATCAGGTCCGGCGATGTCGCCTTCGCGATCTCTCACTCAACAAACAGAGAGACCATCCATGACCGCACCTCCCAATGACCCGATGCCGCTCGCTCGGACCACTACCGTGTACCGCCCGCTGGGCGGCGTCGAGAGCTTCCGCGAGATCCGCGATGAGATCACCGACGTCGCGGTGACGTACATCCCCTGGGCGACGTTAAGGGAACTGCCGACGCCCTCGTCGCCGGGAAGCTATGTCCTCGCAAATCATGCGCTCAGCTACTTCGGCGAGAGCAACGACTTCAAGCGTAGGCTGAACGAGCATGCTCGCGACACCAACAAGGCGTGGGTGCGCGAGGCCTATGTCATTACCGGCATGAACAAGACGGGCGAACTTTGGTCCGACCCCGCGACGGCCAAGTATTTCCAGTATCGCCTCACCGAGCTCGCTGATAAGGCCGAGCTGGTTGAGGTCATCAAGGGTGTCGCCCCGCAGCTGCCGCAGTTGACCACGTCGAAGCGCGCGACTCTCGAGGCGCTCGTCCAGCAGACCATGCCGCTGCTCTTCGATGCCGGATGCCGCGCGTTTCACTCGAATTGCGCGAGCCAGCGCCGGCCGAGGTACGAGGTCGAACCCGCCGGTGCCGATGAAGCCGGCCCGATGGAGATCGGCGTCGCCGCCACGCCGCCGATGGGCGGCGAGCTCGATCTCGCCTACGGCGAACTCTGGGCGAGGGGTTTTTCCCACGAGCGCGGTTTCGTCGTCATGCCCGGCTCGGACGTCCGGGCGACGTCGAATCCGAGCGCTCGGGACTGGGTCGAAGCCCAGCGCAACGATCTGAGGGCCTCCGGCGCCTTGGTGGCAATCCCGGGTCTGGTAGACCGCGAGCGTCTCTGCGTGTCCGTGCGGTTCGCCTCCCCCTCCTCCGCGACCCAGCTCGTTACCGGCTCGCGCGATGGCGGCAAGTGGGTTCCGATCCGCCACCCGCAGCCCTTCCTGGACATGGTTTAGGGGGCGCAGTTCATGAACGAACACCAGAAGCCTTCTTCGCGCTTGGCCGCCAAGAACACGCAGGCTGCCAAGTCCAAGTGGCGGGGCCGCTGGCCGTGCAACGCCGAGACCTGCTCGCCGCTGACGTGGTGGCGGCAGCTGCCGCCGGAAGCGTTCAGCGACACCGAGCGCCTGCAGTTGGTCAACACCATCAAGCGCATCGGCATCCTTCGTGGCGGCGCCGACATCGCAGCCGCAATGCGTGGTGATGCAGCCGCCGCCATCGGAGCCGTCCTGGATCTGATGCCGGTCGACGAGATGACGCTGCAGGTCGACATCACGATGACGGCGCTCGTGTGCGCCGCGCTGGACGGCAATGCGGCGGGCGCGTTGGTGGTGGCTCAGGTCATCGGCCTCACTGATCTCGGGCACGAACTTAACATCGAGCTCGCAGCCGCCTGGCTTGCTCATGGCAAGCGGCATTCAGCCGAGCCTGACAAGTTCAGCGACGCCGAGGTCGTTCTGATGGCGGCGTTCGAAGAGCACCGGAACAAGGGCGACGGCGCATGAGCAAGCCGCCCAAATCGATCAAGACCGACAACGCCGCGCCGTCCTCCAAGACGGAGCCCGACGTTAAGACTTCCGTCGCCGACCGGGTAGACGATGTCTTCAACCCGCCCGTCGTCGATGAGGACGTCATCGTGACCGGCGCCGCTGCCGACGCCACCGATCTCGAGGAGAGGCTCAAGGACCTGCCTCGCATCTTGCGCGTCGCGCTTCTCATCGACCAGGGAAGCCGAGATATACACGATCGTCTGGTCGCCGACATCGAGACGTTGCACCCCGGTTTGCGGTTGACCGCGGCTTTCGCGACCGCCGACGACGCCGCCACGGCGCTGGCGTTGGCCAAAGAGCTCGATCGGTGCGCCGTCGCAGACGACGAGCCCGAGTTCCGCCACATCGCCGACTGCGTCCGCCTACTGAGCCTCCAGATGCAGAAGGATTTGGCGAACTCTGAGGAATACCGGCGCGTTACTCAAACACTGATGAACGCGCTTGCGCGGCTGCCGACTGACATCGATTCACAGCTCGGCGCCGACATCGAGACCTTCTGCGTGGGTTGGGCGATGATCCCTGCGCTGAAACACCGGCTGCCCCGCTACCAGCGACCTGGTCTGGTGGCCGCGACCCATGCCAGCGCCCTTGGCAATCTGACCGCGACCCGACGGGTTGAAGCCGCCGAGGAGACCATGTGGGCCAAGATCGAGGCGCGGGCTGCCAGTCAAAGGGGCGAAGCTGAAGCCACCGACGACCAGCCGACGCCACAAGCGAAGGTCCCGCAGGTGCCGGTGCCGGGACAACATCAACGCGTGGTCGCGCGGCTCTCCGAGAGGGAGATGAAGAACAACAGGCTCAAGGAGTTGCTCCCTCAGTTCGAGGGCGTCATCAACTCGGCCCTGCCCTTGGTCGTGCCACCGCCTATCGAGGAGGTCCGTAAGGCGCTTCTGTTCGAGTTTCCCTACGCTCAGAACGTCATCGACACCGTGCTGGCCGATCTCATCGGCAGGCCGACCGTCCTCGTCCGCCCGATCCTAATCTGGGGCGAGCCCGGCGCGGGTAAGTCCCTCCTCGCACGACGAATCGCCGAATGCCTGCGAGTGTTTTGCTGGCGCACCGACGCCTCGCGTTCCGACGCTGTTTTCTCAGGAACCGATCGTCGCTGGAGTTCTGCCGAACCCTGTCATCCGTTTCTTGCCATCGCCCGCGCCCGGCATGCCAACCCAATTGTCTTGCTGGATGAGTTGGACAAGCCAAGCACCGGCAACCGCGCCGATGTTGGCCGGCTTTGGGATTGTCTGCTGAACTTTCTGGAGTTGGAGACCAGCATTCGCTATCCGGACCCCTTTTTTCAAACCAACGTCGACCTCAGCCAAATCAGCTACCTGGCCACCGCCAACAGCGTGGCCGGTCTGCCCCGCCCTTTGCTCGACCGCATGCGCGTCATCAACTTGCCCCTTCCCTCTGGCGACCATCTCGACGCCTTGTTGCCGGCCGTCATCGCCGATCTCGCTCGCGAGCGCGGTCTCGATGCCAGCTGGTTCGCGACCCTCGACGGCGAAGAGCATGCGGCGATTGCGTCCGCGTGGAACGGCGGCTCAGTCCGCAATTTGCGTCGGCTGGTCGAGGTCATCCTGCGCGATCGCGACGCCAACGCCACCCGGAATTGATCAAGCGCACCATGTACAAGCTACCGAAAACCCCGCATTTGCGCCGTCTCGTCGAGGTTATTCTTCGTGACCGCGATGCCAACGCCACTAAGAACTGACGAGCAAATTATGATCAACAAGGCATCGATGCGGCGCTATAGCTTCCCAAGACCGCGACTAACGGGTCTACCCAGCCGGGTCGCGCCTGAAGCCGCGATCGCAAAGGACCGTACTGTGTCGGGAGACGCCGAAGGTGCGGAGACGATGGCACGCTTGTTAGAGGCGACCGGCGACTACAAGATCCTGCGCCGTCTCGTCCCACGTACTCCGCAGCCGGCCAACGCCGGCGATCGAATCGGCCTAGTCGTCGATCTGGAAACGACGGGTCTCGACACTGCCAAAGCCGAGATCCTGGAAATCGCAGCAATCAAGTTCAGTTACGTGGACGATAGGATCACGTCCGTCATCGATACGCTGCAAGCCTTTCAGCAGCCGTCAGTACCGATCCCACCCACTATCACAGCCTTAACTGGCATTACGGACGCGATGGTCGAAGGTCAAAAAATCGATAACACCGCAATCGAACAGTTCGTTTCGGACGTACACATCGTGATAGCCCACAATGCAGCCTACGACCGCAAGATCGCGGAACGATATTGGCCGACCTTCATACATCGGCATTGGGCCTGCTCTGCAATGGGCATCGATTGGAAGGGCCATGGTTTCGGCGGAGCCCGGCTCTCTTATCTTCTTGCCGATTATGCCTTGTTTCACGATGCCCATCGGGCGCTCGATGATTGCCATGCCGTGCTTGAAATTCTGGCGCGCGATCTCCCCGGCACCGGGACGACCGGTCTTGCTACTCTGCTTGATTTCTCGCGTCGCCCTCAGTATCGCGTATGGGCGGACGGTGCCCCTTTTGCCTTGAAGGATACCCTGAAACGGCGTGGTTACCGATGGAACGACGGTAGTGATGGACGGCCGAGATCCTGGTATGTGGACGTCGGTGACCGCGACACGGAACTAGATTACCTTCGACGGGAGATTTATCAGCGAAGAGACGTTGACATTTTGTCCCGTGAGATCTCGTCGCTCGATCGCTTTTCGGCCAGAGTTTGATGGAGCTTTGCAATCACCCTCTAGACAAACACGTGTCGGCGCGAGCAGTGGGCGTCCAGCATTCACTGGACGTATTGGAACTCCGCGGCTTTCGTCTATGCGAAACAGACAGGCCCCTGTCCCTGCAACGGCTCGTCTTTGCATGGTCTAGGCAAGCTGACGTCAGCTTTCCGACGTATGGCCGCTTTGCGCCAATAGCTGCCCCTTGCCGAACGGCAACAGGCTGAAAATGGCTCTCAAACGCTGGCGCGCCCCGCGATTTGGCACATTTCTCTGTGATCAATTGCAGTCTAGACGTTTATAGGAATGTTATTGAAATACACAGGCCTGAGGTGGATATGGATAACTCGGATTTCTGCGAGAAGGCACAGTGACAAACCCTTCGGACGGTTTGCCTGGATCATCACTTGTAGATCTGGGATGGTCTGATTTCTTCGGCGACCAGCTCTTACCGGATGAGGCACGCGCCCTTGCCGGTACGCATCGCCAACATTCATCGAACGCGTATTTCGGGGATTTCGCAAATTGGTTTGATCAGACTGGTGCTGCCGGCCCGTAGCAACACTCGTGATTTTGCCGTCGGCGACTGGGTGCTCGCCGAGCCGCAGACGTTCTCGATGCAACGCCGCCTAGCGCGGAAGACGGTGCTGAAGCGGCGCACCGAGGGGAATGCGGCACCTCAACTCGCCGGCGCTAACATCGACACGTTGTTTATCGTCACATCATGCAACGCGGAGTTCAACGTGGCCCGGCTGGAACGCTACGTAGCACTGGCCAATGAAGCCGGTATCACGCCGGTGATTTTGCTAACCAAAGCCGACCTTATCAAGGATGCTGGGTCATATCTTGAGCAGGCAGTTGCTCTGCAACGCGGGCTGCCGGTGGTAGTCTGCAATCCCCGTAATGGTCACGCCGTCGGTGACCTACATGCCTGGTGCGGTGGAGGACAGACGGTGGCGCTGGTCGGCTCATCGGGAGTGGGGAAGTCCTCCATGGTCAACGCGCTGGCGGGTGTGGCACCGGACCAGCTTCAACAGACCGGGAGCATTCGAGAGCATGATGCCCAAGGCCGTCACACGACCACCTCACGCTCGCTTCATGCGATGTCGAGCGGGGGCTGGGTAATCGATACGCCGGGAATGCGGACGCTCCACGTCAGTGACGCCGCTGCGGGTATTGATGAGTTGTTCGCAGAAATCACCGAGCTCGCCCCGCTCTGCAGGTTTCGCGATTGCACGCACACTCACGAACCGGGCTGCGCGGTCAGCACCGCAGTATCCGGTGGCACACTGAACCCGGAGCGTGTGGCCCGCTGGCGCATGATGGTGGCGGAAAACCGCAGCAATACGCCTAAACTGATAAAGCCAGGCGGCAGCAGGCCCACCGTCCTCCGCCATAGTAAATCCCACCTAGAAGACGACTAGCTTGACAACTTCCCGATCGACGATAGATCGAAGTAGATGCTAATGACGGCTTCGCGCGCCAGAAGCGGCCAGTCGCAAATCGAATAATACGGTGTCTGCTTTTCACTCAAAGTGAGAAGTCCGGGCGTTCAACCGGCAAGTCGGCTATAGCCTCAACAGCGGACTTCGTCAGAGGTCATCGGCATGTCTCAAAAGTGCCAAAGCACAAAGTCGCTGCGCTCCAGCCCGCTGCGCGGGGGCAAGAGCCGAGAGACCGGAAGCCAGCTGCGACCGCAGTTGAGCAGCGGCGCCGACTGCCACGATTCCCATCACCTGCACAAAACCCAGCATCCCTCGAAAAATAGTCGAATTTAGCAATGCCGCCATAATGTCACCCCCCTACCTGTCGTCTGCTACTGCTGCCGGTCTGTCAGGTGGCGAATCGCGTTCTATTCGGCGCGCCGGCTGCTCTCGAACAGGAACCAGACGCGTCCCTCGGCCTCGTCGATCCATGGCTCGATAAGGCTGGCGGTGGCAACGTCGCGGTTTTCGTCACATAGCTCGTGCGTCTCTCGCAGCCGCCCGATCAGTTGAATGTTGTCGTCACGCAGTTCGACAAGCATGTCGAGCGGCGTCACATAGTCCGCGTCGTTATCCAGAAATCGCTGAAGGCGGGAGACATGCCCGATCGATCGGATCGTCGTTCCGCCGATCTTGCGGACACGCTCGGCGATCGAATCGGTGGTCGCAAATATCTGCGCGGCCTGTTCGTCCAGCATCAGGTGATCATCGCGAAAATGCGGACCCGACACGTGCCAATGGAAATTCTTCGTTTTGAGATACAGCGCCAGCATGTCGGCCAACAGCGCCGTCAGAGCTCCGGAAATATCCCGCACCGCGTTGGAGCCTAGGTTTGTCGGTGTATGCAAGGGTGCGGTCCGGCGCGACCTCAGTTCCAGCATGTCCATCGTTGCGTTCCTTCTATTCCATTAAGCCTCGATCTGCTCGGGCCCAAGATGAACATTCCACGACGCCTGCCGAATATATTGAAAGGAACTGCGGTTCGTTGTCTGAACTCACTTCGCTGCGACCACTATGCGGCGCCTACCCTAGGCGGGACCGTGAATTCCACGGTTTTACTGCAAATGACCTGATGCGTGGGATCTGCCAACTCGAAGAGCACGCGGTGAGCTCCCGGCGAGAGGCCCACGATGATCACCGTTTCGCCGCTGGCGTCGAGAAAATGCCACGCGGCGTCATCCACCGTGATGTGAACATGGCCGACGCGCGGTGACACATCGAGGGCGCCCTTGCCGAAAACCGGCAACACTCGCAGGTTCTCGGCGCGATATTGAATGAAGACGCGCCCCTGGACCAGTTGCTCGGGAAGCGGGGGATCGACGACCAGCTTGGCTGGCGGTTCGTCTTCGATGGCGATCAGCGGTGAAGGACCGCGGATGTCGCGCGCGCTTGGCACACCTCGACTGCTACCTGTCAACATGTCACTTCCTTTGGTCAAATCCGATCAGCCTGTAATGCTTGTTCTGAATCAAGAGGCGCATCCCGCCTATGCTGGAATGCGCCTCTTGTATTTTTCGTCTTGCGAAAGCTGGGACTAAGAGCCAGGCAATTTGCGGTCGAGGAAGCTACGGATCAGGGGGACCATCTCGTCGGCCTTGTCCTCGAGAGCGAAGTGGCCGGTGTCGATCATATGCATCTCGGCATCGGGCAAATCGCGCAGATAGGGCCCGGCACCGTCGGCCGGAAAGATGAAGTCGTTCTTTCCCCAGACAATCAGGGTCGGCGGCTTGCGCTCGCGAAAGAATGTCTGAAACTTCGGATAGAGCGGAACGTTCGATCCATAATCATAGAACAGGTCCATCTGGATATCCATGTTGCCCGGGCGGTCGAGCAACGCCTGGTCGTGCACCCAGTTGTCAGGATCGATTCGACTGACGTCACTCATCCCGTCGGTATATTGAAACTTGGTGGTCTCGGGCTTGACCAGGACCTCAAGCGCCTTGCGGTGGGCCGCCGAACCGTCCGCCCAATAGGCCTTGATGGGATCCCAGAACTTCTTGAGTCCTTCTTCGTAGGCGTTCCCGTTCTGGATGATCAGCGCGCTGACCCGCTCCGGATGCTTGAGCGCGAGGCGGTAGCCGACCGGCGCGCCATAATCCATGACGTACATCGCGTAGCTCTTCACATTGAGCTTGTTCATCAGGCCGTCCATCAAGTCCGCATAGTTGGCGAACGTATAGGCGAACTTCTTGTGGTCCGGTGCCGAGCTCTGGCCGAAGCCTGGATAGTCCGGCGCGATGACGTGGTATCGGGCCGACAGCGCCGGGATCAGGTTGCGGAACATGTGCGACGACGTCGGAAAGCCGTGAAGGAGCAGAACGACGGGCGCATCCGCAGGCCCTGCCTCCCGGTAGAAAATCTCCGATCCATCGATCTTCGCGGTCCTGTAGTGGGTCACCGGGGCGACGGGTTGATAGGCGTGCTCCTGGGTTGGGCCGGACATCGCTTCCGGTATTGCAGCAAGCGATGCCAATGCTGCGCCGATCGCCACGATCTTGAGGTAACGTTTGATATTGGTCATGGTTTGACTCCTTCGTTGGGGGTTGAAGACTCTTCGTTCGGTAGTTGCCTTATCGTAAGTCCACGCAGCCGAAGCCGAGCAGACTCGGATCGACGCTGTGCGGCTCCGGTTCAGCGAGCGGAAACGACAGCGTCACGATGGTTCCGCATGGTCCGAAGCGGTGGTCGATGCTTCCGTTGAGATCTCCCGCCAGCGCGCGGACGATCTTCACGCCTTGCCCTGGCCGGACATTCTCAAGCGCGGAGCCATTGTCGGCTACCGTGCATTCCACCAGTGCGCCACGGCTCGAAATCGCCACCTCGATCCTGCCGCCATCACTGCGGAACGCGTGACGCGAAGCGTTGGCGATCAGTTCGGACACGATCATGCCCATCCTCCAGCAACGCTTCGCGCCGAGCTTCAGCGGAAACTCGCGGAACAGAAGTTCGATGTTCCTGTATTGCAGCCTGGCACGGCTGATGGACTGGCACAGATCGCGCAGATACGCTGAAGCATCGACCGGATGATCGTCGTCCGGCATCTGCAGGGCCCGATGCACGCTGGCGAAATCGTTGATGTGCTGGATCACGTCGGCCATGGCGATCTTAACTTCCGCGTTGCCCGACTGTCTTGCAGTCAGCGCGACGAAGCCGATCGTCGAGGCCAATTCGTTTTTGATGCGATGCGTGATCTCCTGCAGCAGCAGGTTCTCTTCGATGCGCAGGCCATCGTATATTCCGATTTCCCTGAAACCCTGAATGCTGCCAACGCGCGTTTGCTTCATGATCTGCATGGGCCCGACCCTTTATCCATGGTGCAAGGATAGCGCCGCGTGCCGACCGCCTCTTGCATTCGTCGGCCCGAAATTGTCGATTTCTATGCTTGGAACGGCAGGGCCAAAATGTCGTAAGCCGCTTCACGTTATGCAGAGCGGCACGGATAAACCGTTCCACTCGATGCAATGGCCGCGCGTCGCGGGCGGGGGGAACGAACGCGTCCTACCGCCTTTCCAGCATGCGGCATGGAATTGCAGCGAAATGGTTCAGGTCGGGATTGTTGACAGGGGCGCCGGAAGGATCCGTCCGCGAATGAATAGCAAGGCCGTCCCGAGAGTGACGATGCCAATGCTGATATTGGCGACTGCAAAGGTCGCGTAGGCGAGCGGCGGAGCCAGTCCGTCCATTCCGCGTTCGACGAACTTCATCGCATCGAAAGCCATCGAGATGATGCCGAAGGTGAATGCCCAATAGGAGACTGCAAACGGTTGAACCAGGATCCAAGGCATCATACGGGCGATGATGAGCGCCTGCAGCAGGCCGTATCCGAGAAGCCTCTTTGCGATCAGATCGGGCGGTCCGAACGTGAGCGACAAGTAAGCCGAACAAGCCACCACCGGCGGTGCCAGTTGGATTCCTGACGTCGGCCGCAGCGGAGGCGCGAGAGGCGCATGCACATAGAGCCGGTTCATCAGCACCGATTCCAATGCAAACCAGGAAAGCAGTCCGGCGCCGAACAACAGCGCCGCGAGGTCCGGCAGATCGAAGGCCGTTGCCACGATCGCAGAGACAAAATTCCCGCCTGCGGTAGGCAAGTATAGCACCGGGGTCGTCGTCTCCGGATTCCTCCCGCCAGTCCACAACTGGCCGGTGCGATAGACGGCAAACGCCAATTGCCCGGCGCCTCCGGCGATGCCAAGGGCCGCAGCGACGAGGTAGCTGTAAGGCAGCACCACCAGGGATATCAGCATGGTCGAGACCGGCAGCAATCCGACGAAACAGCACTGTACGGGATCCTTGACCTCCCTCACCGCCTCGCGCGCCGCCACATCCACTTTGCCGCGTACAGGAGGATAAGCAAAACCCATACAGCCGCCGCAATTGCCATCACCGACCCACCGACGACCGCAGGCGCATTCCAGATACGCGAGGCCTCGCGCCAGCAGCCACCCAAACCGACGACGCCCAATGTGATGTCAAAAACGCCGCAGGTGCACTCGGTATCTTCAGCATTCCTGCCATTCCCGATTGCAGAAGTCGCCAGCGCCATCCGCCCCTAACGCGCAAACCGCGTGAAAACCAGATCGTGGCCCTTCACGTTGGCCTGGTGACACGGAACGCATGTCTTGTGCTGCGCCTCGTCAACCGGCTTGCCATCGATGAACCGGCCAAATCCCCAGCCGCCGGTGGAGGCGTACTTCTGTGAATCCTTAACCATGATCTGAACCGTGGTGGCGGCGCCCGGGACGAAAGCGCCGTTGAACTCGGTCGACGGCACGTGCTTCCAAGCCAGCTTCGCCAGGATCGCGCCATCCGGGAACGGAAGCGTTCCCTCCAGGTAGGCCTTCATCGCCATGGAGTTTCCAAGGATACCGCGGAGCTCGTCCAGTCCGGACTCATGCGCGACGGCCACTAACTCCCACTGCCGATATCCTTCAGGAACGGTTACGCCGAAGATCGGTGAAGCGGCTTCGCCGCCTGCGCGGCCGGGGGTAAACCACATCATTGCGATTGCGGACATCGTCGTCGCCGCAACCAGGATAACGCTCGTTCGTAACATCGGTGCCTCCTTTACCCAGGATCGGTCAGGTCGCACTACGCGAAAACAGCCAAGACCGCGATCCAACCAGTCGCGGTCTCGGGTTCGATGCTACGCCTTCAAAAACGCCAGCAGTTCAGCATTGACCCTGTCCTTCAGGGTCGTGCACATCCCGTGGGGTGCGCCTTCGTAGACGACAAGCTTTGCGCCCTTGATGATCTTCGATGACAATAGCGCAGAGTCCGCGATCGGCACGATCTGATCGTCGTCCCCGTGCAGAACGAGCGTCGGGATGTCGAACCTCTTGAGATCCTCGGTGAGATCCGTCTCGGAGAATGCCTTGATGCAAAAATAAGATGCCGGGAAGCCGGCCATCATGCCCTGGAGCCAGAACGACTCCCGAACGCCGTCCGATATCTTTGCCCCCGGCCTGTTGTAACCGTAAAACGGAAGGCTGAGTTCCTTGAAGAACTGGGAACGGTCCACGGCGACGCCCACTCGAAGCTGATCGAACACCGCCATCGGCAGTCCGGCCGGATTCGCCTCGGTCTTCAGCATGAGCGGTGGAATAGCACCGATCAAAACTGCCTTGGCGACCCGCTTCGTGCCGTGACGACCGATGTAGCGGGCGACTTCGCCGCCGCCGGTTGAATGCCCCACGTGGATGGCATTCTTCAAATCGAGCTTTTCGACAAGCTCCGCCAGATCGTCGGCATATGCGTCCAGATCGTTGCCCTGCCAGGGTTGGCTCGATCGTCCGTGGCCTCGGCGGTCGAGCCCGATGCAACGGTAACCGCGCGATGCAAGAAAGAACATCTGGTCCTCGAATGCATCCGCACTCAGGGGCCAGCCGTGACTGAAAACGACCGGCTGACCCGTCCCCCAATCGTTGTAATACAGTTCGGTCCCGTCTTTCGCTTTTATCGTACTCATGTTCTTCCTCTCCGCTCCGTTCGCAGATTCTAGTGTTTGCCGCACCGGCCTGACTTCCATCACCGGCGACAGGATGAAGGACTCCTCGCCTCGTCGTCTTTTCTAAACGTCTTGCCCTTTTGATGATCTGCTGTGTTCGGAGCAGCGGCAGGACATATGTTCACTTGGCTTCCGATTATCAGGCGCGTGGCAAGGCCGACCCGCGGCACTTTGGACTCTTTGCTTGAAGTCGCCGGCGCGTCGGGGCGCAACGGATCATTCAAGCCCGTTACCGCGCCTGTTCCCGTCTCCAAACGCCAGGGCTCACCTTCACCCGCTGCGAGAAGACACGCGTGAAATGACTTTGATCGGCAAATCCCGTTACAAGCGCGATTTCGCTCAGCGGTTGATCCGTATTGAGCAAGAGTTGCTTTGATCGCTCGACCCGCTGCGTCAAAAGCCATTGATGCGGAGGGCAGCCAACAGTCTGCCTGAACGCTTGGCTGAAATGACTGCAGGAAAGGCGGCATGCACTCGACAGATCTGCAAGGCTCAGACTTCCGGAGAGGTCTGCCAGCAGCATTTCCTTGGCTCGGCGTTCCTGCCAGGGGGCCAACCCTCCTTGACCGGACGAAATCCTTTGACCGCTGGACCCGTACGTTCTTGCAAGGTGTGCCGTAACGGCCCGCCACGCATGGTCGACAAATAGCCTGTTGAGCTGGTTTGGCCGTAGCAACGCAGGAATGAATGCAAGTGCGAGATTCATCGCAACAGCATCGACTTTTGCTTCGGTCATCGGACAGCGCAATTCATCGATACGTGCCGAATCGTGATCCTCGGCGATTTCAGCCAGTGCGGACTGGGGGATACAAAAGTTTACCACGTCGAACCCACCCTGGATGTCCGCATACCAGGAATGGCGCATATCGTTTATATGTATCGAACCCTGCGGAAGGGAGCTTCCGGAAGAAAGCTTTTCGTCACACCAGATATCGTATCCGCTGAACTCGCTCAAATGCACGCAAGCCGTGTAGACGGCTCGTTTCGGTTGCAACTCGGTCATGCCATGTCCCGCCGCGCCCCGCGAAATATGGGCAATTACGAATTCGTCGTCCCCGGTCCTGACTGCGAGGGTCTTGTGCACATCGACCTTGCGAGACGATGACTGCGCTATGACGACGCTCTCGCTGGCTTGGAGCAGCGTGAAACCGCTTGAACCGCGCGCTGCCGTTGCAAGCGCGCCTGCCGACACGACGCCTCCGACTCCGCTTTGCTCAATAATGCTCATGACACCCTCAATGGTGAGCAATCACCGCAAGCATAATGCTTGAACGGCACTGCCGCGGCTTTGCGCGGGTTGCCGCAGCTTTGTCATTTCTTGCTGTTTTGTGCAGAGGAGGAAACCGAACAGGACGTATTTTCCGGCGAGCACCCGTCGAAGCCTATTTGGATCAACGACTAGATCGGAGCCCTGCGGTATTGTCCAGGCGCCCGACCCGTCATTTGCCGGAAAGCTCGCGAGAAATTGGCTTGGGAGGAAAAGTTGAGAACGAGCGCAATCTCAACCAAGGGGCGGTCTCCCTCGATCAATAGCTCTTTAGCGCGCTCCAAACGCTTTGCGCTTACATACTGATGGGGCGCTTGGCCTACGGCCACCTTGAACGAGCGAGCGAAATGAAACCGGCTCAGGCAGGCAATCGACGCCAACTCGTCGAGGGTGAGGTTACCCTCTAAATTGGCAGCAATATATTCTAAAACTCTCGACAATCTTCGCCGATCAAGACCCTCTTGCACGACCAGCGTTTTGGCGTGCGCGGGTGATCGGCTAACGTACCTCTGAAGCAATCTTGCCGCGAGGCTGGAAGCCAGCGTGTCGGCAAGCACCCGGCCGGCCGAAGTCTGGGTCTCCAATTCCGCGGCAATGGCGTAGCCCATTTCGGCGAGAAGCGGGTCGTCGAAGCTGCTCTCAAAACGCAGTGACTCAACCACCGATTGGTCGAGGTCAACGCCGAGGCCCTCCGGCGTGAAATGACTTCGCGGCAGGTAGATATGCAAAACCCCTGGCATAGGATCGGAGATATCCAGGACGTCTTCCTGCAATCCGGCGGGGGACATCCATATTTTCCCTCGCTCCGCAGTTGTTCGATCAAAAATGCCTCCGCCCGTCCGCGTAACGACGGACTGATTGCCCCGCAAATTGACGCAGATTTCGGTGTCGGGCTGCGAATTTTTCCACGAAAGGACGCCGTTACCGTGTTGGAAAAGCGCTGCGGAAAGTCCGGTCCAGCCTCGATCGACTGACGTCGCTAAAAGCCCCGTCGGACCATACTTCTCCACGCCGTATGCGCGCTCAGGAATATGCGCCGCCAAAACTTCAGCAGCTTGCGTTTCCGACGCGGGCAACATCATTGGCCGTGGCATGGACATTGCCTAATTTGAAAGCCGTACTTTCGAGCAATCGTCCTCAGGCTGCGTCACCCAACCAAAGACAATCCTGTCCATCCAATTTTAGAGCAATGTCTCTAGCCTGTTCCTGAAAAGTCCTGAATCGTCGTGATTTGACGCCAACATAGGCCTCAGGGATAATGCCCCAGGGGGGTGCCCCTACGAGATCGGAGCAATGCAATTCGATCGCTTTCAAGTCTTTCCAGATACACGTGAATTTGTTTTCGACGGCAACTTGGTACCGCTCGGAGGCCGAGCATTCGATGTCGTTCATCTGCTAGTGGAAGCACAGGGCAGGCTCGTCACAAAAGACGAAATTATGCGGCGCGTCTGGAATGGCGTGACCGTGGAAGAGAATAGCTTACAAGTTGCCGTCTCGGCTCTCCGCAAGTCTCTCGGCTCCCAAAGCTGGCAGATCAAGACCGTTTCTAGGCGTGGCTATCAACTTGTAGCCAACACCCGGCCGCCGCCATTGGGTGGTACGAACAACCTGCCGCTCCCCCCTTCGGATCTGATTGGACGTTCCGCTGCACTCGATAAAGCCTCATCTATCATGCGTACGCACCGGCTTGTAACATTGACCGGGGCCGGGGGAATTGGAAAGACCCGGCTTGGACTAGAAATAGCGAGGTGTTTGTTACCAGAATTTACTGACGGCGCCTGGCTTATCGACCTTGGCGCGATCTCGAATTCCGCTCTCGTTCCGCGCGAGATGGCCAGAGCGCTCAAGCTTGAAATCCCGGACGGGATCGTGACGCCTGACCGCATTGCCGCATTACTCGCACAAAAAAATTCCCTCATTCTGTTCGATAACTGCGAGCATGTGATTGATGTTGTCGCGGGATTGATCGAGGCGGTCACGCAAACCGCGCCAAATGCCGCTATTCTTACGACAAGCCGGGAGCCAATTGGGGTCAAAGGGGAAGTATTATATCGATTATCAGGCCTGAGCGTTCCTGAGCCAGACAGTCTGGATCTTAGCACAGCGAGACCTTTTCTTTACAGTGCCATTGAGCTTTTCATCACCCGCGTCCGCGAGATTGACGATACATTTCCGCTCGACGAGAAAACACTTATTGAAATTGCAACGATATGCCGCCGACTAGATGGCCTGCCGCTTGCGATTGAATTGGCGGCCGCACGGGCTGTCACACTAGGGATCGAGGAACTTGCAGGCCGCCTCGACGATCAGTTCAAACCGGTAATGGGCGGATTTCGGACGGCCCTTCCGCGCCATCAAACCCTGCAGGCAACATTTGATTGGAGTTTCAGCCTCCTCAGTGAAGCCGAACAAGGCGCCCTGTGTTTCCTCAGCATTTTTTTCGGCCCAGTCTCTTTAACGGCGGCCGTTAGCGTTATTGCTGCCAATGGATCGTCAGCGGCGGTGGAGTGCATCTCGAGTCTGAGCGCCAAATCCCTGGTCGTCGCCGAGAATCGTAACGGCAAAATGTTCTATCGGCTCCTCGAGACCACGCGCTCGTCTTCGCTTTTGAAACTTAGGGAAACTGGCAACTTCGATCTTGCTGCGCGGCGGCACGCCGAATTCTGCCGCGATTTCTTAACAGGTCAGGGGCCGGATCGCCAGGTCGGCACAAAACCAAAGCAATTGTCCCAAGCGGATCTGTCTGTGACCAACATAGAAAGCGCCTTGGAATGGTCCTTCGGCTCGACCGGCGATCCCATTATCGGTATTGAATTAACGATAGCTGCTGCCCCACTGATGATGCATCTCTCGATGGCGAACGAATGTCGTCGCCACCTTGACCGTGCGTTAGCTGTTGCGGCAACAAACAAACGCGTCGAAGTACGACATGAATTAGAATTGTATGCTGCGCTTGGTTTGGCATTGGTTTCGCTTCAAGCGTCTGGCGCCGAGGTAAGAACAGCATTCACAAAAGCTCTTGCGCTGGCCGAACAGACCAGCGACGCAAACCATCGACTACGCGCGCTCTGGGGGTTATGCAACGCGGCCTTTAATGAAGCCGATTTTCATACGTCGCTGCGCATTGCGGAGAGGTATTGTGTATTTGCTGCAGCTTCCGGAGATCAGAGCGCCCTAGCATCAGGGCACCTTCTACTGGGTGCCTCGCTGCACTTGAACGGCCGATCGGCTGACGCTTGTGAGCAACTCGAGAAGATTATCAGCGGTCCGGCAACTCTCGACGGTGAGCCATCGTCTGCCCGTTTCCTTTTCAACCGACGTGCGGTCGCTTTCAGCCTTCTTTCCGCCGCCCAGTGGCAGTCGGGATTTCCTGACCAAGCCAGGAAAAGCGCTCACGCCAGCGTCGAAGAGGCGACGTCAAAGAACCATGCTCTTTCTCTTTGCATTTCATTATCCAATGCCGCCTGTCCAACCGCTTTGTTTCGCGGTGACTTCGCAGAGGCCGAACATTTTTTGGATATGCTCGACAGCTATTCAACCAAGCACAAATTAGCTTATTTCAAGATTTGGGCACAATGTTTCAAAGGTGTTTTGCTTTTTCGCCGGGGCGATCTAGACACGGGCCTTATGCTTATGCGCAGCGGCCTCGCTGAGGTCAGGGCTGGAGACGCACGGTTCGCCACTTTGCGGGCGCAATTTGCCGAAGCTCTCGGACGCGCGGGCTATTTCGCGGAAGCATTTTCCGTTGTTGACCCGGTGACTGCCGTAGCACTTCAATTCGGGCGCCTGAGTTCACTGCCAATGTTTATGAGAGTTAAAGGCGAATTGATTCTCCTTGAGAATTCGGAGTCGGCTCCTGCGCACGCAGAATGTTGGTTTCGACAAGCCCTCGATTGCGCGCACACGCAGCGGTCACGCGGGAGTGAATTACAAGCAGCCATCAGCCTTGCATCGTTGGCGCAGGCGCAAGGAGACCCAACCGATGCGTTTGATCTCCTCGCACGGGTTTACGCTCACTTCACCGAAGGGTTTAAAACTGCCGATTTGATTGCCGCCGCACGGCTTTTAAAAGCTCGTTGCTGAGCGGAATTCGAGTTTTCGAACGCGCGACAGCTAACAAATTTTAGTATGAGGCTAATATGTCTATTTTGTCGTCGAAGACGTCCGTCCCCGATAGCTGGCGTGTGGTCATTGGAGCCGGAATTGGCATATCGTTTGGATCGTTACCGTTCTTCGCAACAGGCTTTGCAATTCTTGCAAGGGCCGTGGCGGGAGAGTTTGGCTTCAGCCAAACGGACGTCGCCAAAGCAGCGACGATCTTTCTGTTATCTCAAATAGTCGCAAATTTTCTTTGTGCTGCGCCCCTTCAGCGGTGGGGGTCGCGAAAAGTTGCCGCAGCGAGCATAACTGTATTCGCCGCATCACTATTGGCTTTGAGCCAAATGCAGAATTCTCTACTGCAATTTTATGTCGCCTTTGCAATTATCGGCCTCTTCGGAATCGGGACCAACCCAATCGCGTATGCACAGGCGATTACACAGTGGTTCGATCGACGACGCGGACTCGCTCTCGGACTTGCCACCGGAGCGCAATCGGTAGGGCTATTTCTATTCCCGATCATTATGCTTGTTCTAATTTCGCGTTTCGGTTGGCGATTGGCGCTCATCGATCTTGCCATCTTTGAGATCGTGATATGCTTGCCGGCGGTACTCATTCTCGTCAGGGACGCGCCTCATTCCCCTACCTTACGGTTTGACGCGCATAGTGCCGACACCGCAATCTCCATTTCGCAAGAGCGACAACTATCTTACTCTGATATCTTTTCCAACGTCACATTCTGGAAGCTTGTTGCCAGTTTCCTCGTTATGGGAATGTCGATCTACGCCATTGGACCAAATATCGTATATATCTTGAAGGATGGCGCCGGGCTTTCGCTTGCTGAGATAGCGCGGGTTCAATCGCTCGCTGGCGTAGCCTTTTTAATTGGACGAGTTGCGTTCGGGTATCTGCTGGACCGGACGGCCGCAAGAATTGTTGCCCTACTCGCCTTGACGCTCGCCGGCTCACATCTTGCCATATACGCATATAGCCCTACTTCGACGATGGTGATCATTGCAGCCGTGTTAGCTGGGCTTTCTAGTGGGGGCGAATCCGATTTGATGCCGTATGTCGCGAGTCGATACTTCGGCGCACATAACGTCTCACGCGTTTATAGCTTATTTTTGGTGGCATGGTTCGCTGGCGCGGCCATCGGTCCGGTAGCGTTTGCTCAATTGGCAGTCGCGTCCGGTAGCTCGCTGCTCCCGCTGAACTTGCTAATGGCTTCACTACTTCTGCCCGCCGCGATGTTTCTATACCTTGGGCGCTATCCGGCGGACAGCGCCCCACAAACGTAACGTTGCATGTCAGCAATGCCCGGCGAACCTGGTCGGAGGATAAAGCCGTGCGTTTTCATCGAACCAACCTCGTTCAAATGATTTTGCAGGTTGCCAAATAGTCAGCGAGGCAACCTCAAGCAAGGGACGCTGGAGCCAACCAAACCCGCCGCCCCATCCGAGCATCATATGCTCTCACGATTGGCCGTTTCAGTCGTCTAGGATGCGGCGCCGACATTGCGTTCCGATTGATCTCTCATCATAGAATGAAGCACTGCGCGATATTGCAGTGAAAAGAGCAATCCGGCGGACGTTTCTTCAATCGGTGCGGGCTTTATGTATTCAAATTGAGCCACAACCGGAAGGAAATACAATGGCCGCCGCATCCCTTCAGCATCAAAAATTGGAACCGAACGGTCCACAAACCGAAATGGCGTCCAATTTCAGTTTCGCCCACGGTGATTTTGCGGTCACCGTCGTCAGTGACGGCTTCATATCGGTCCCTATAGAGATCGTCGCGCCCGACGGATCTCCGGATGAGCGAGCCCAGATCCTCATTCGTACGGGAAGTCAAAGCTCCGGGCTAGTCGAGTCCAAAACCAATATTCCGGTCATCAGAAACGGCAAGGATCTGATCATTGTCGATATCGGGTCCAGAGACAAATATCAGCCTTCCGACGGCCGGCTTTCCGGAAACCTGCTCGCCGCCGGCATTGACGTGGGTGCAATCACCAAGGTCGTATTCACACACGCACATCCTGACCATGTTTGGGGAACGCTTGCTCCGGACGGAAGCCTGAGATTTCCCAACGCGACCTACTATGTCGGCGCAGCCGAATGGGATTTCTGGATGGATCCCGACTACCTCACCAATATGCCGAACGAACTGCTTGAGTTCGCCCGAGGGGCACAGCGCGACCTGACTGCTATAAGCGACAGGGTGGTGATGCTGAAGCCCGGCGACGATATCGTGACAGGGCTGAGGGTTCTTGATACCGCGGGCCACACGCCAGGTCACATCTCGCTGGAAATGGCGGGCGGCGACGGTCTGATCATCAGCGCCGATGCTGCAACGAACGAAATCGCCTCTTTCCTGCATCCGAAAGCGCGGTTCGGCTACGATGCCATTCCGGAACTCGCGATAAGGAACCGGGCTCGATTGATCGAACGTGCGGCCTCCGACCGGACCAAGCTCCTCGGCTATCATTGGACATATCCGGGGGTGGGCTTCGCGGAGCGGAAGGGCACAAGCTATCGCTATGTTCCGGTCTGACGCAGCGGCTTGGGAGCCGTCAATCTCATCTAAAGCAAGCGAGCTACGACGATGAAACAGCATTTCCTGTCGGCGCCGAACGTGATCTTCAATCGCCGTCAATTACTGGCCGGTAGCGCCGCGGTTGCCGCTCTCGCGGCCATGCCGGGTCCACTGTCGGCAGGCGACGCGTATCGTTTCCGCCATGGAGCATTCGACGTCACCGTTCTCAGCGACGGGGAGATGATCGTTCCCGGGAGTTTCATCGCCAAGGACGCTCCGCCGTCGCAACTAAAGGAGGTGCTGTCAGATACCGAGGCCACAAAACCGATGGTTCGTCTGAAAACCAACATTCCCCTCATCCGCCATGGAAGCGATCTGATCCTCGTCGATGTCGGGGCCGGAAGCAAATTCCAACCGACCGAAGGCCTCCTGTTGGGCGCGCTGCACGCTCACGGCATCGATCGGTCCTCGATTACCAAGGTCATCGTTACGCATGCCCACCCAGACCACCTCTGGGGTATGCTCGATTCCGACCAAAGGCTCAATTTTCCGAACGCGTCGTATTACGTCGGCGCCAGCGAGTGGGGTTTTTGGACGGCGCCGGATGTCGCGAGTCGGCTTCCGCAGGACTTCCGAAGCGTCGTTGCTGAAACGCAACAAAATCTGGAAGCCATCAAGGAACGCATGACGTTGGTGAAACCTGGCGACGACATCGTAAGCGGAATGCGAGTGATCGAGACCCCAGGCCACACGCTGGGACATTTTTCGCTTGAACTTGATGGCGGAGACGGACTGATCATCACCGCCGATGCCGTCAGTCATGGCGTGATATCGTTCAAATACCCGACGTGGCATAACGGCTTCGATTTCGACTCGGGCGTTGCGATCCGGACCCGCAAAGCACTTCTCGACCGGATATCCAAGGATAAGACAAAGCTTCTCGTCTATCATCTTCCCTATCCCGGCGTCGGATACGCGGAAGTAGATGCCGGTGCCTTTAGATTCCTGGCCGCCGGTTAAGGCCGGGCCCGGCCGGCAAGGCAACCTCTTCAGACTCAATCGCAATGAACTCTAAGGTTCAGCTTCGGCTGCTCGAGCGGGCGCGGGCACCACCCGGACACCTGTAGTTCATCTCGTTAAGCACCTGGCATTTCCGTAACGTGACGTTCGAAATCGCCGGAACGAACAAACGGCGGGAATTCGTACAATCGCAATCGCCAGTCAAAGTCCATGAAAGGTAGGCGCACCGCACAGGACGGTGACCGATCAGCAGATCCAACGAGCGAGGACTCGCGATGACACAGGCCCTTCCCAAGATGACGAGGCGCAGTTTCTGCCTCTGCTGTATCGCTTCAGCGTCCCTCGCCGCCGGCAGCGGATGGCTGAGCCCGCGCCAGGCATACGCCGAGGCAAGGAACATCGTCGACCTCATCCGGGCGGATGCCGCCACAGCGAAGATCACAGTGCACAAATTGCGCGGCGGCGTAAGCGTGCTTGAAGGATCAGGCGGCAATGTCGGAGTCCTGACTGGCCCTGACGGAAAGCTTCTGGTCGATGCCGGCATCACGGCCTCAAAGCCGCGCATGTTGGAGGCGCTCGCAAGTCTCAGCGGAGATCCGATCAGGCACCTCATCAACACGCATTGGCACTTCGACCACGCCGACGGCAACGAATGGGTCCACGCCGAAGGCGCGACCATCCTGGCCCATGAAAACACCAGGAAACATCTTTCGACGATGCAGCGGGTCGAGGACTGGGACTTCAATTTTCCGGCGCTGGCCCCCGGCGCAATGCCGACCGAGGTATTTTCGCATAATAAGCGGCTGACGATCAACCGCTCGACCCTGCAACTGAAGCATTACGGCCCCGCTCATACCGATAGCGACATTTCGGTCCATTTTGTCGAAGCCGATATTTTGCACGTCGCCGACACCTTTTGGAACGGCATCTATCCGTTCATCGACTACTCGACCGGCGGAAACATTGACGGGATGATCATTGCGGCGGACGCCAATCTGGCTACGGCAACCGACAAAACCATCGTGATTCCCGGCCACGGCCATCCGGTCAGCAACCGCGCGGAGCTCAAGGAATACCGGGACATGCTGGTTGCCATCCGCGGGAACGTTTCGAAGCTCAAAAAGCAGGAACGATCGTTGGATGCAATCATCGCTGCCAAACCAACAGCCGCCTACGATGCGAAGTGGGGACAGTTCGTTATTACGCCCGACCTGTTCACCAAGCTCGTTTACCAGGGCGTCTGACCGAGCCGCGCTCTGGAGAGGAGACCCACATGAACCGCCCCCCGCTTCCGCCATTCACAGCCGAGACCGCGGCACAGAAAGTGCGCCTGGCCGAAGACGCCTGGAACACACGGGATCCGGTATTGGTGGCAAAGGCGTACACTGAAGATAGTCACTGGAGAAACCGCAGCGCATTCATAACCGGGCGCGACGCCATCGAGGCGTTTCTTGCCAACAAATGGAAGAACGAACGCGATTATCGGCTGATCAAGGAGCTATGGGCGTTTCATGGCAATCGGATCGCGGTCCGCTTCGCCTATGAATGGCGCAACGCCGACAATCAATGGTTCCGGAGCTATGGCAACGAGAATTGGGAATTCGACGAGGATGGCCTGATGCGTAGGAGGATCGCGAGTATCAACGATGCTCCCATCGAAGAGGGCGATCGCAAATTTCACTGGCCTCTGGGCCGGCGTCCTGACGGTCACCCCTCGCTCAGCGATCTCGGCTTCTGAGGACATCTATCATGCCTGGGGCAACCACCTTTTCGAGCGACATCGCGTTCACACCAACGGTCAAGGCTATCCAGTCGCGAAAAGGTTCGCGGCACGCCTATGAACACGTGGAAGCAAGAGGTTCCTGGCAGATCACAATCACAGCCGAACTCAGGGGCTTCATCGAAGCGCAACGCAGCGTCTTCCTGGCCACCGCAAACCTGGACGGGCAACCGACCATCCAGCACCGGGGAGGACCGGCCGGATTTCTTAAGGTGCTCGATGAGAAGACGATCGCCTTCGTAGATTTCGTCGGCAACCGTCAATACATAACTCTCGGCAACTTGTCCGAGAACCCGAAAGCCCACCTGTTCCTGATCGACTACGCGCACCGCCGGCGGATCAAGATCTGGGGCACGGCGCGGGCAGTGGAAGGCGACGGCGACCTGGTCGCGAAACTTATGCCCCAGGAGTACAAGGCGCGTCCGGAGCAGGTCATCCTCTTTGCCGTAAGCGCGTGGGATGCGAACTGCCCGCAGCACATTCCCCAGCGTTTTGAGGCCGAGGACGTCGCTGCTTCACTGGCGCAGCGGGACACCCGGATCCGCGAGCTCGAGGCCGAGGTCAAGAAGCTGCGCATTCCGACAGCACTGCGATAGAGGAATTCAACATGAAATCAGCAGAATGCAGGTCTGGCTCTGCACCGGACGTTTCCGAAGGCGCTCGCATGGGCGCCGGATCGTGGACGATCCTGGTCGTGCTTCTGTCCTTGTTGGCGGTCACGTCGGTGGTCGTTTATCTCGGTTGGACCTACGCAGGAGATGCCGACGTTCCCACTTCGGGTTATGTCGCTCTGGCGATCGGAGTGATCTTTTCGCTGGCCGTCGGTTTCGGCCTTATGGCGCTAGTCTTCTACAGCAGCCGGAAAGGCTATGACGAACCACCTGTACTGATCGTCCCTGCGGAAACGATCGATGTTTCCGGAATTTCGGTTGAGCCAACGAAGCCGCAACAAACCCTGGAATTATCGTGATTAGGAACTTTCGCGACCACGCCGCAAACGAGCGAACGTTTCTGGCCTGGGTAAGGACCGCCATTGCCGTGATGGCATTCGGTTTCTTGATCGAACGTTTCGACCTGCTGCTGAAGGCCACAGGGCTTTCATCGCATCTTCCTGCGCCGCAGAGCTACAATGCGGGAAATATCGCCGGGATCTCATCGATCATCCTCGGATCAACGATGTTCGTGCTTGCAATCATCCGATTCGTCACGACCGCAAGAAATATCGATAGTTGTGATGGGCGCCCGGGCGCCGGCTCGAAATTCGATATAGCGCTGGCCGGGCTTATGGGCCTGGTTGGAGTTTCGTCGTTGGTCTATGTGTCGCACGCTCTCGCCGCGGTACGGTGATCTTTGAGGCGTGCTCGTCGCCGAGTGATGATGGGAAAGATCTCGTCGACACCGAGGATAAGCTTTCATTGCCTGGCGAGCGGCAGCGAAGAGCGGAATCGGTCCCGCTATCGCGTCGACGATTCTGACGTCGCGATAGCTGCGATCGCCTCGATCGCTCCAGTCATGCCATGAATGGCCGCCTGGGCATCGGCGCCGTGTCGCTCGGCTATCCAGGCCGGGGGGTTGTATGTGAGCCATGTGATTCCCGCTTCGTCCTGCCAAACGAGGGCCTTCAACGGCAGATCGATACCCGCGGTTTGAACCGATTGCATCACCGGTGTTCCTCCCTTTGGGCTACCGAAGATCAAAAGGTCGGTGGGCCGCAGCGGCAGCCCTACGCCAGCCGCGCCGGCCGCATGATCGATATGGGCGAAGACGCTCATGCCTTTCGCAATGACAGCCGCTTCCAGCCGCGCCATGGTTTCCGGCGCGCTGTAAGCGCTTTTGATCGTGGTCAGTCCGTCTGCCGCCATCGCCTTCACTCCAATGTTTGCTGATAACCAGAGGGCAAGAACCAAAGAGGCGGCCGCGCCCCGCCTCGAGATATGCATGCGATGCGCGATCATCGTCCTATTTCCCGGAAGTCTTGGGGCTGAACTCGGGATCCGGAACAAACCCGTCGCGGTTGGGCATCTTGATTTTCGGCAGGCTCTGTCGGTCCAATTTCCCGTCCGCGGGAAGGATCCCGTTCAGGCTAAGGATGTAGGCGGCGACAGCGTAGGTGTCGTCGACTTCCAGCGAACCCGGCGCCTGGTAAGGCATGGCCCGGTGAATATAATCGAACAACGTTGTCGCATATGGCCAGAAGCTCCCCACGGTCTTGAGGGGCTTGTCCGAGGCAAGAGAGCCCTGCCCGCCGGCGAGCCGGTCCTTGAGACCGTCCTGGCCATTGGCGCCATGGCACGCCGCGCAATTCTCTTCGTAGACCGCCTTGCCTCGCACGACGGTGCCGGTGCCATCCGGCAAACCTTTGCCGTCCGGCCTGACGTCGATGTCCCACGCCTTTATCTCTTCCGGCGATGCAGGACGACCGAAGTCGACGGCACCCGCCGGCGACGAGACGATGCCGGCGACAATCGCCGCGGCAAAGACAGTTCTAAGCAAGAACATTGCGAACCCTCCCCGCCGCGTCGATGCTCCAGGTCTGCTGGGCATTGTAGTGAAACAGCGCATTCGTCCCCATTTGCGCGATGAAAGACTCGCGATCAGGCTGGACATTGCCCTTTTCGTCCGTCGAGCGGCTCACGATCTTGGTCGGCTGGCCGTCCCACATCCAATCCAACTGAAACCTGGTCTGCGCCTTCGCAAGCACAGGATAGCTCAACTGGGCTTCAGCCCACGTTTTGGCGCCACCGGTACTGACTTCAACTTTTGCGATCTTGCCGTGACCGCTCCAAGCCATCCCCGTGATCCGATTATACCCCTGCCGTATCTCCATCGTTCCGGACGGCGAGGTGATGACGGAGTTGGTTTCCATCCTAAGCTGGAACTGCCTGGCTTTCCCGCCGGCCAAAAGCTGGGTGTAGCGGGCCGTTTCCCAGCGGGTCATCCACGGTTGATCGCCGAATTTCAGGCGGCGGAGCCATTTGATGTTCAGGTTGCCCTCGAAGCCCGGCATGATGAGCCGGATCGGAAAACCGTGAGCGGGTCTGAGCGGCTCGCCGTTCTGCCCGTAGGCGAGAATTGCCTCCTCCATGATCTCGTCCGTGAGCGGAATGCTTCGCGCGACGCCGGCGGCGTCGCCGCCTTCGGCGAGCATCCACGTTGATCCCTTCTCCTTGCCGACAAGATCCAACACGAATTTCAAGGGTACGCCGGTCCACTCGTTGGTACTGACGAGCCCGTGCGTATTCTGCACGGTCACGTTCTCGTCGGCCTTTTTCCAATTCTCCCAGCCGTTCCCGGTACACTCGAGAAACACGGTACGCGATACGGACGGCATGCCCTTCAGGTCATCCACCGTAAACACCAGGGACTTCTTCACCATTCCATGGACCAGAAGCCTGTGCTTGGCGGGATCCAGATCCGGCGCTCCCGAATGGCTACGTTCGTAGTGAAGGTCAGACGGCGTAATGGTGCCCACGAGCTTGTCGAGCGGCGTTTTCGAATTGATCGCATCGCTCGGATCGACGTTGCGCCGTCCCGGCCCTGCCTCGGGGATCCGACCGATGTTCACGTACTTCGACCGCTCGCTGAGTGCGCTCAGATCCGCCCCCGGCTCTCTCGGTGGCACGTCGGCAAGCGAATCTGCCGCAGCGCGACCGGCAGCGAGAGTCCCCGCAATGCCCATGGACGCCGTGGTCAACAACGCCCTTCGAGATAACGCATCTCTGCTCGGTGGCCTCGGCACGTTGCCGTTCTCTAGCGTCACGCAAGTCTCCCTTCCCCGAATCAACATTTGGGATACGTCATCGACCTCAAAAGTCGGCGGAGATCAGCTTTTAATGAAAGAGAGCAACTCGGCGTTGACCCTGTCCTTTTCCGTCGTGCACATGCCGTGTGGCACGCCCTTGTAGACCACCAATTTTGCGCCCTTGATCATCTTTGAGGAGATCAGCGCGGAATCGGCGATCGGGACCATCTGGTCGTCGTCTCCGTGGAGCACCAGAGCCGGGATATCGAATCTCTTCAGGTCACCGGTAAAATCGGTTTCGGAAAACGCCTTGATGGAGAAATATGCTGCCGGAAAGCCCGCCATCATGCCCTGCAGCCAGAAGGACTCCCGGACGCCTTCCGAAATCTTCGCCCCCGGCCGGTTATAGCCGTAGAAAGGCATGCTCAGATCCTTGAAGAACTGGGAGCGGTCGGAAACGACGCCGGCGCGTGTCTGATCAAATGGAGCCAGCGGAAGACCACCCGGGTTTCCTTCCGTCTTCAGCATGATCGGTGGGATCGCGCTGATCAAGACTGCCTTGGCGACCCGCCCCGTTCCATGGCGACCGATATAACGGGCGACCTCACCGCCCCCGGACGAATGGCCCACGTGGACCGCATCCTTCAAATCCAGCTTTTCGACCAATTCCGCGAGATCGTCGGCATAGGTGTCGAAATCGTTGCCGTGCCAGGGCTGGCTCGATCTGCCGTGGCCGCGGCGGTCAAGGGCGACGCACCTAAATCCCCGTGACGCCAAAAAGAACATCTGGTCTTCAAACGCATCCGCGCTCAAGGGCCATCCGTGACTGAACACGACGGCCGGTCCTTTCCCCCAGTCATTGTAGAAAATTTCCGTCCCGTCTTTTGTCGTGATCGTGCTCTTGGTAATTCCGCTCGATTTTGCTGTTGGACGGTTCGCCGGCCGATTATCGCTGCCGGCACTGGCGGCAGCAGGTATGAGTGATGCAACGCTCATACCTGCTGCGGTCAACAATACTTTACGTCTCGAACACACCTGATTTGGGTTTTCGATGGGCATGGTTCTTCTCTCCGGTTTCTGCGATCAGATTGAACCGCACTGAACGCGCCGTCTTTTCGAATCTTCCTTTTCTTGTGATATTCCGCTCCCATTGAGAGCCACATCAAAGCTGACGAGGGCGCGTTTAGATTTGTGCCTGGCCTCCATCGACAAAGAGCTCGATGCCGTTGACGAAGCTGCTCTCCTCCGACGCCAGGAACAAAACAGCGTTGGCAATCTCTTCAGGTCTGCCGAGGCGTCCGAGCGGCGTCGCCTCGCTTTGTGCGTTGAGGAAGCCAGCCATCTGCTCTTCCGTAAGGCGGAAACTGTCGTATCCCGGGGTCGGTACTGTGCCCGGACTTATCACGTTGACCCGGATTTGGCGGTCTCTCAGATCCACGATCCAACTGCGCGCAAATGAACGAAGCGCCGCTTTAGTCGCGGCATAAACACTGAAAGCGGCAGGTCCCTTGATAGAAGTTATCGACGCGTTGAGAATGATCGACGAGCCCGGACGCATAAGCGGCAGGGCTTTCTGTACCGTGAACAGAGTTCCCTTCACGTTGACGTCAAATGTCTTGTCGAAATGCGCTTCTGTGATAGCACCAATGGGTGCGAATTCTCCGAGGCCGGCATTTGCGAATAGAATGTCAACCCGATCCTTTTTTGTCTTGATTTGTTCGAATAGGCGATCAAGGTCCGACAGATTTGCGATGTCACAACGGATAGCGATTACGCCTTGACCAATTGCCGCCGCAGCCGAATCGAGCTCTTCCTGCCGCCGTCCAGCAATGAAGACAAAAGCCCCCTCCGCGGCAAATAACTTCGCGGTCGCAAAACCGATGCCGCTGCTGCCGCCCGTAACGAGCGCAACTTTTCCCTTTAGCCGATCCATGCCACTTTCCCTTCTCCAAAGTGCGTTGAGAATCCTGCTGCCGGGCCGGCAGCAGAAAGAGCCCCGCCACGACGAAAGCAAGTTGACCCAACCTTGGTGACATTACGGCGCTGGGTCAGTTTGGATTGTACGATCGCTTTCGGATTTGTCTGTTCGACTTGCCGCATCGTCGAATGGGCCGCCGCATGCCTTGGTTCAATGGGTCGCGCCGGCAGACCCACGGTTCGGAGAGCTTGGGCCGGACGCCCCCGCCGGGACGCCTAAAATTGACGGAGCCCCTAGCGTCATAATCATCGAGGATCTGCGCCGCCACTGCTCCATGACGTTCTAATCCTGGCTGGCGGGCCGTAACTCGCCGGTCAGCGCCTTTGTCGCCGGGGTCATTCTTGCCGCCGGTCTCCACGATGCGGAACGCGCCGTGGCCCTTGCGGACGTCAACATCCGACCGTATGCCCGCTTTGCGCCAGAAGCGGCCAGTCGCAAATCGAATAATAACGATGTCTGCTTCACTCAGAAGCGCACATCGCTCGCCAGATTAGCCATGTCCGAAAAGTGCGGCGGACGCAGCAAACCACCTTTCTTCCGAAAGGGTCCACATAGCGGCTGGCTAAGGAATCTCCCGCTGCGCCACTCTGCTTCCGTCCGTGATCCTGTCGCTAGGATGCACGACGACCTCGTCGCCGGCGGAGAGGCCGGACAAGACCTCGGCGACGCGATTATTCCGATGACCTATCCGGATCGGGACCGTCCGGGCGCGCCCGTCCTGAACGGCGAAAACGGCCCACTCCTCACCCTTCCGAAACAGCGCGCTCACCGGCACGGTGACGGCATCAGGAGAGCTCCAGGTGGTGACGTGGACGACGACGCGGTAGTCGTGACCGAGCGGCGACCACGCCTCCGGAGGACCCGCGAAGTCGATCGTCACGCGCACGCGCTGCTCCTCGATGCCGAGCGCGGATACCTTGAGAAAGCCGGCTGGATCGACACGGGCCACCTTGCCTTCGATGGCCGGACCGCCCCAGCCGTCGATCCGGACCGGAGCGCCGGCCTTGATCTGCACTGCGTCGGTGGACAGCAGGTCCGCGACGATCTCCAGATCGAGGGGGTTGCCGATGTCTGCCAAGGGCGCTCCGGACAGCACCGGCGCCTCGCTGTCCTGGACGATGCGAAGCACCCGCCCGCTGGCAGGTGCCAACACCCGGACGCAGCACGTCGGCTCGGCCGGCGGCTGGACGCTGGCCGGATCGATCAGGCGCGCAGCGAGGCTGGCGCGCAGCGCACGCCTGACATCGACCTGGGCGCGGGCGCCCGCCAGCAATGCTTCGTTGGTGGCTACGTCGAATTTGGCTTTGTCGAACGCCTGCGCGGAGATTGTCTGCGTACGGGAGAGCGTCTGCGCGCGCTGGAATTCGTTTCGTGAGAAATCGAGTGCGGCCTCAAGCCGCTTCACTTCGGCTTCCTGCTGCTGGATGGCGGCATCGGCGGCCAAGATTTCGGCCTGTAGCTGATCGCGCGAGCGCACGTCGATGAAGTTGGGAAGAGTTGGCTGCATCACGGCGACGACGGTCTGGTTGGCCACGACCTCGTCGCCGACGTGTAGCGAAGGCCCGTGCTCGCCCGTGGGATGCGAAATCCGCAGGACCTTCCCGGCCACCGGCGCCGAGACGGTGTAGATGTGGCGGACGTGCGTCTTGCCGTCGTCATCCACCGTCACTTCGATCGGACCTTTCGCGACCGTCGCGAGATCGACGAGTATCGGCCGCGGCCAGGCGAACCAGACAAGGCCCGCCGCGACGAGACCGAGGCCCGCAATACCGATGATTCGTTTGGTCCAGTTCATGGCTAATCTCGCGTCTTGAGGACCGCGACCAAGTCCATTTTGTCGATGCGGTTTCGTATGACGGCAGCGGATGCGATCGCGGCGAGAACTACCACTGCCGTGGCGGTGACATATGTCGAGTGCTCGACGACGAGGCGCACGCGCATTAGTTCGCCCGCAAGGTTCGTCTTCATGATCCATGCGAGGCCATAACCCATGAGCCAACCTGGCGGCTGCGCCACCAAGGTCAGGATAGCAAGTTCGAGCAACAGAATCCGCAGCACCTCGCCGCGCGTGAAGCCGAGTACGCGCAGGCTCGCCAGTTCCCGCGCCCGTTCCGAGAGCGAGATGCGGGCGTTGTTGTAGACGACGCCGAAGGCGATCACGGCCGCCAGGCCCGTATAGATGCTGGCCATCGTGGTTATTAGGAGGGCAACCGTCTTGCGGAAATTGGCGAGCGAAACGCGCTGCAGCGCGACGCCGCTCACAGTCGGCATGGATTTAACGGCCGCGTAGAATTCATCTTTCCGGCTCTCGTCCAGGCTGAGGTTCACGCTGTTCACCACGGCCGTCTCGCGCATCAGCTTTCGAAGCGCCTCCCTGTCCATCATGCCCTTGATGCCGAAATAGTCTTCGACCGTGGCCACGACCGGAAGCGCTACGGTGCGCCGAGCGCCCTCGAGTAGATCGACCTCGACGGTGTCACCGACACGTACGCCGAGGATCTGGCCCAGCATGCCCGAGATCGCCAGGCCGCTCTCCGGAAGAACGACGGGCCGAAGGTCAACATCGATGATCCGTCTCAGGCTGGCATCGGCCGGCCGGCCGCTGATCGTGATCCGGCGTTCAACGTTGCCATTTCGTATCCGCACAGGGACCTCGCGGAACGGCTCGGCCGCGAGCACTCCCGGTAGCCTGTTCACCTGCTCGACAACATTTTCGATCCGCTTCTCGACGAAGCCGATGGTTGCATCCTGCCGGTCGGCGAGGAAATACGTCACGTCTATCAATTGCTCCATCGAATCGCGGGTGAACAGCGAAACGACGAGGATTGCGGTGGCGAGTGCCATGCCGAGCGTGGTGAACATCGCCCGCAGAGGATGGCGGGAGATGTTTCGGATCATCATCATGGTGGGCTGCGAGACCAACTTCTCCAGCGCGAAGCCCTCAGGCAGCAGCCGGCGATAGACCGCAGGCGCCGGCGGCTGCATTGCGACCGCCGGCGGCAGTTTCACGACCTCGCGCAGGGCGCGCACGGCACCGACGATGGCTGCGACGGCGCTTAATCCTCCGGCGGTCAGGTAGAGATCCGGAGCCATGGCAAACACCAGAAACGGGAAATGGAAGAACTCGCCGAACAGCGCCGTCACGCGGAGCCCGAGCCATGTTCCGATCAAGCTGCCGAGTCCGATCCCGATCAGGACGAGCAAGGCGACGAATTTGGCGTAGTGCAGGAGGATGCTGCCGTTGCGGTACCCGAGCGCTTTTAACAGTCCGATCTGCTCGCGTTCGAGAGCCACCAGACGGCTCAGGGTGAGGTTGACGAGGAAGGCCGAGACGAGAAGGAAGATTGGCGGTAGCGTACGGCTCATGTTATTGAGCATGTCGAGCTCATGATCGAGCCAGGCGTGCGAGGTCTGATCCTTGCGGCCGTGAGCCGCCTGGCTGCCGTACGGGTCCAGCAAGGCATCGAGGCGGGTGATGATCTCGCGCTCCGATGCGTCGCGCTGCAGCTTCACCGAGACGTAGGAGAAGGCACCGTCTAGATCGTAGGCGCTCGCGAGCGCCTTCTCCGACATCCAGACGATACCGAAACGCCGGTCGTCCGGCATGAGATCGCCAGGCCCGACCGTGTAGATGAACTCGGGCGAGAGCGCCGTCCCCACGATGGTTAGCTCGCGCTTCTTGCCATTCAAGATCGCCTTGAAGCGAGCGCCGGGCGCATATCCGTGGGCGCGCGCAAAGGAGTCGTTGACGACGACCTCCTCGGCCCGCCCGGGCTCCGGGAGCCGTCCGGTGCGCAGGTAGAGGCGGTTGAGCATCGGCTCGCCCGTATCCGGGAGCGACACGAATTGCGCGCTCGCCGGCTCGGCGAAACCGGGGATATCGAGCAGCGCGAGCTTGGAAATGCGCGTGTCGACGACGCCCACGCCCGGAATCTCGGCGATGCGATATGCCAGCGCCTTCGGCGCCCGCTTCACCTGCGCGAAGACGTCGGCGAATCCGTACCGTTCGTAGTAGGCACTACGTGTTTCCTCCAACGAGCGGTGCGACCCGACCGCGAGTACCAGGGTGGCGACGCCGCCACCGATCACCAGCGCAATGGCCAAGACCTGCGCCCACAGTCGCCTGACGTCACGAAAGAGCTTGATGTCGAGAGCGGTCATGGCTTTCACCAGACCAATGCCGCGGCTTCTTGCCGGGTGTCGTTCTTCTGGATCCTGGAAATCCGGCCGTCGGCGAAGAACAGCACCCGGTCCGCGACCTGCTGGATGCTGGCATTGTGGGTGATGATGACGGTGGTGGTCCCGATCTGCCGGTTCACCCCGAGCAGCGCTTCCACGACGCGGATTCCCGTTTTCGAGTCCAGCGCGCCGGTCGGCTCATCGCAGAGCAGCACCGCCGGCCGTTTTGCGATCGCGCGGGCGATGGCGACCCTCTGTTGCTCGCCGCCGGAAAGCTGGGCCGGAAAGTGATGCATGCGCTCTTCGAGGCCGACGAGCTCCAGCGCTTCGCCGGGCCGCATCGGCCGGTCGGAAATCTCGGTGACGAGGGCTACGTTTTCGTAGGCCGTCAGGCTGGGAACAAGATTGTAGAACTGAAAGACGAAGCCGATATGTTGGCGGCGGTAGTTCGTCAGGCCCCTGTCGTCGAGACCGGTCAGATCGAGGTCCTTGAAAAGCAGTCTGCCGCTCGTCGGTCGATCCAGCCCACCCATGATATTGAGCAAGGTGGTCTTGCCGCTACCGGAAGGCCCGAGCAGAACGACGACCTCCCTTTCGGCGATCTCGAGATCGACATCATTGAGGGCATGCACGCTCACTTCACCGGACACATACGTCTTGGTCAGGGCCCGCGCGGTGAAGACCGGCTGCGTCATGACCGGGCCGCCTCCCATACGAAAGCCACCAGGCTGACGGCCCACACCAGAGCGAACCCGAGCAGCACCCACTTGAAATCGGAGTCGATCATGAAGTTGACGGCAGCCATCCAGCCGATCGACGCCGCGCCGCCGATCATGGCGCCTGCTGCGGCGAATGGATGGTGTTCCAGAAACGACGTGGCCGCCAAAGCGATCGCGAGCACCCCGGTGGCCGCGATGTAGCCGCCCATCACGCGAAACACGTGAGCGAGCCAGGATCCCAGCCTTCCTCCGATCGATTGCACTTCGGCCGGCGTCAGATTCATGAATCTGATGTCTTCAGGCAGCAGAGGCGGCCGGAGAAGTACGAAGTAGATGCCCATTCCGATCAGCAGGATTCCCGATCCGGTCAGCAGGATGGAGGAAAGGGTCCACGGGGTTCCTGCCTTAGACATCGGGAGGCCGTCCATTATCCGTGGCGGTAGTCGCTTGAGGGCGCCCGTCCCAGAAGACGACCAAGCTTCGGAATGAATCCCGGCACCCGCGAGGCGTACCGGCTGTATGCGTCGCCGAACTCCGCTCTCGCATCCCGCTCCTCGCCGCGCGCCAGCTTCACGTACATCACGGTCAGCACCGGAAACATCGCCAGCGTCAGGATCGTCGGCCACTGCAACAGGAAGCCGAACATCACCAGGATGAAGCCGACGTACTGTGGGTGCCGAACGTAGCTATAGGGGCCCGTGGTGGCCAAGCTCCGTGTCTGCTGCGCGTCGTAGAGCACCTTCCACGCCGCGGAGATCAGGATGAATCCGGCGGCGATGAAGATGAAGCTCAGGACGTGGAACGGTCCGGCGTGCGGATTGGCCTTCCAGCCGAACATCATTTCCAGCAGATGGCCGGCGTCGTGCGAGAACCAGTCCACGCCGGGAAACCGCGACTGCAGCCACCCCGAAAGGAAGTAGATCGTAAGCGGGAAGCCGTACATCTCCACGAACAGCGCCACCAGAAATGCGCTGAAAGCGCCGAACGAGCGCCAGTCGCGCGAGGTCTGAGGCTTGAAGAAGCTGTAGGCGAACAGTATGAAGACGACCGAATTTACGATGACGAGGCCCCACAGTCCGTAGGCGGGCGCAGTGTCGTGCATTATACGCTCCTTTGGTCATCCGGTTCGGAATGTCGATGGCCGTGGCCGCCGTGATGCATGAACAGGTGCATCAGCGGACAGGCGAGCAGCGGCAGCCAGATCAGAAGTCCGAGCACGTGCGCTCTGTGCTCAGTGAACAGCAGCGCGCCTGCGATGATTAGGAATCCGATGAGAACCAGGCCCGCCTTGAATTTCGTGGACATGCCCTGCTGAGGGCGGACTTGATACGTGGGATGGTCCTGCAGCGACATCGGAGCGCTCCTATGGTTCTTTGGAGCTTAGGGGCGCCGTTGCCATCATTGTTGACGCAGATCAACGGCGGCAGACATCTCAGCCTCACTTGCCGGCTTTTGTTGGCGCGCCGCCCCCGACCGGCACCGCCGGCGGCAAGTCCTCCTTGCCTCCTGCGCACTCCAGGTTATTGCATCGGCTTGCCGGGCTGCATTCCCATGCCCGTCATGCCCCCGCCTCGCATCGCAGACATCATCGGCATCATGCCCATCTGCGGCGCGAGCAATTCGTCCGCGGTCTTCTTTTGCTCGTCGGAAAAGATCGCGACCAGAATCGTGAGCGCCGACTTCATCGCACGGGTTCCCTCGAGTCGCGCTGCGAGCCATTTCTCCTGCAACGCGAGCTTCTCGACCAGGCCCGGAGCCCCGGCGCCCTGCCGCGACATCATCGAGCCGCGCATCTCTCCCAGAGTCTTGGCGTTCGTTCGCAGCGCAGCGGCGAATGTGTTCCAGGCGGACTGCTGTGCGTCGGTGATTTTGAGTTCGGTCCGGAGGAACGCGATCCGACCCTCGACGTGATCTATGGTCTCCATCCCGCCTCCGGATTGCCGCATCATCTCCATCATCTTCATCATGTCCATCATCGGCATCATTCCACCCATCATCCCGCCGCTCCCCGGCATCCGCTGGGAGCCGGTCGTCTCCGGCTGGCCCGCCTGGGACTTGGGTTGTTCCTGCGCCTCCTTCTGGTCGGGATGATGCCCCTGGTGCTCGGCGGGGGATTGCGCCCAGACAGAGTGCCCGAGCGTCGTGACGATTAGCGCAGTGGCGAAGGTTAAAACGCGCATGACAAGCTCCTGACTGTGAATGGCCAACGCTCAGGATGACTCGTTCTTGCCGCCAGCCGTTTGATGCACATCAATTTTAAGCCGTCGGCCTGGCGTACTGACGATGCCGATCGGGCTCGACGCGCGCAACGACCGACATCGAGCTTGATATGCATCAAGAAGAGGTCCGCCGTTTCTGCTTCGATGTGCCATCACTCACCGGGAGAACGAACATGATCACCAGGACATTGCTTGCCATCGTAGCCGCCGCCGCGATCGCTGTGCCCGCGATGGCGCAGAGTACCGACAAGGAAAAGAACGGCCACCACTACAGCGGCGGACCCAAGACCGAGTCCCATCACATGGGTAAGAAGGCTACCGGCACGACCGGCAAAGCCGGGCCCAGCGGCAGCCATCATTACAGCGGCGGCCCGCGTGAACCCCACCACATCGGACCAAAATGATAGTCGTTACGCGATGTGGCGCGCGGCTCGGCCTCGAAAGGCCGACCTTTCGCCCATCGCGGGCGTCTTTTCTCTTGTCGCCGGCAGTTCGGAACAGAGCAGAAGCCTAATTTCGCCTCCAACCTCGGCTCGGCCAATCAGCTTGCGAAGCAGGTGGGTTCAGCCGACCGCCTGCTTGCCGATGAACCGCATGAAAGGCTTTGAGCCGTCCGGCCCGAACAGCACGACCGTATAGGACTGCGGCTGTCCACCTTCCATGCCGGGCGATCCGATAGGCATGCCTGGCACGGCGATGCCCTTCGCTTTCGGTCGATCGGACAGCAGTCGCCGCACGGCCTCCGCTGGCACGTGCCCCTCAACGATATAGCCGGCGACCTCCGCGGTGTGACACGCGGCCAGGGCCGCCGGGACGCCAAGGCGGACTCGCACGGCCTTCAGATCGGCGGCCTCCGCGACCTGCACCGCAAATCCGGCGTCGCGAAGGTGCTGCACCCAATCAGAACAGCAGCCGCAGTTCGGATCCTTGTGCACGACGACCACCGTATCGTCCGCAAGCGCCAAAGCGACGGGTGCTCCCAGAGCCGCTGCGGCGAGCAGCCCGACAAGCGATCGACGTGTGATCCAATAGGCGCTCTCTACCATCTTTTTCTCCTTCTTGACTCCCGGACCGGGTGCTCCGCCTTTGATCGCCCGCTTCTTGGAAGCCTCACTTGACGACGATCGTCCCGGTCATTCCCGCCTCGCGGTGACCGGGGATCAGGCAGGCATACTCGAACTCGCCGGACTTGGTGAACTTCCACACAATCTCGCTGGCCTTCTTCGGAGCGAGCTGTCGCCCGTTCGGCTCCTCGTGCGCCATGTCAGGGTGCTTCTTCATCTCTTCGGCATGTCTGAGATTGTCGGCGGTGCTGGCCAGGACGAATTCATGTTCGATCTCACCGTTGTTGCGCAGCACGAATTTGATCTGGTCGCCCTTCTTAATCTCAAGCCGCGCCGGGACGAACAGCATTTTTCCGTCCGACTCTCCCATCGTCACCTGGAGGATCCTTGCCGGCTTCTTTGGATTGCCGGGCTCGCCGGCCGAGAAGGATTGGCCGTGGCCGTGGCTATGCCCCGACGGGCCTTCGCCTGCCCAGGCAGTTGCTGAAAGCAGCGTCGCCACGACCACTGCGATTCCGCTCTTGGTCCTATTCATCATCTCTCAACTCCTTCGCGTTTGATGCCTGGTTCGCACCGGTTGACTTGATCGTCGACCGGTTTCATCTCAGTCGAATTTCGCCTGAATGGTTTTGCCGTCGGGAGCCGTCAGCTGCACCACCCCTTTGGGTTGGTTTGGCAACGCGGCCGTCGCGCTCCCGGAAAGGCGGGTGCCATCGACGGGGGTCAGCACGACCCGCTCGGATTTGCCCCCGGCCACGAGGATTGCCGTTCCCTTGAATCCCGATGCCGCAACGGGTTTTTCGCTGGCGTCGCTGATGAACACGTCGATGGTGTCGGATTTCACGACCATTTCAACGTGGTATGATCCCGCGTCGGTGATACGCCCGCCATGCTTTCCCTTGGCTTCGTGAGCCCAGGCCGCACCGGACCAGATGAGAGCTCCGATCAATAGATATTTTGCGTGCATCTAAATTCTCCGTTGCTGCGGTTAGAAGGCTTCGGCTGATGATGTTCCGCGAGCGGGATCGACGGACGCGGCGTCCCGGCGCAGGCGTTCGAGATGCTTCCCCCCGTACCGCAGGAACAGGACGGGCGTGAGAAACGTATCGAGCAGCGTCGCGCTGATGAGGCCGCCAAATATTGTGACGGCCACGGGATGGAGGATTTCCTTGCCGGGCGTTGCCGCGTCGATCAGGAGCGGAACGAGAGCGACGCCTGCCGCCAGCGCCGTCATCAGCACCGGGGTCAACCGCTCGAGACTGCCGCGTACCACCAGATCGCGTCCAAACGGCAGGCCCTCCTGCAGCGCCAGGTTGATGTAGTGGCTGATTTTCAGGATGCCGTTGCGAGCCGCGATGCCGGTCAACGTGATGAAACCGACCATGGATGCAACAGAGAGCGGTTGACCCGTCACCCAGAGCGCGATCACTGCTCCGATCAGGGCGAGAGGCACATTGCCCATCACGATCAGGGCGAACAGCACCGAGCGATAGCGGTTGTAGAGAATGGCAAAAACCAGCGACAGTGACAGCAGCGAGAGGATCCCGATGGTCCGGCTCGCTTCCTCCTGCGCCTGGAAAGTGCCTTCGAGGCGCGTATAAAAACCCTCGGATAGCTTTATCGACGCCAGTACCTCTCGGATAGATTGGACGATTTGCGCCATGTCGGCGGTGCCGTTGGTGTTGGCCAATACGACCAGGCGGCGGCGCCCGTTCTCGCGCAGGATCTGATTCGGACCCTCGGTCTCCTTGATGTCGGCAATTTGCCTCGCCGGAATCCACCCATTCGGGGTTTCAATAAGCAGATCGCCCAGCCTTTGCGTGGTGCGAAGCCTGTCGGGCAGCCGCATTGTAACATCGAATCTGCGATAGCCGTCGATGACGCGCGACACCACCCGCCCGTTCGAGAGCCGGCTGAGCTGCTCGACGACGGTTGCGGGCTGCACGCCATAGAGTGCGGCGCGGCCGTAATCGACACGGATTTCGAGCTGCGGGATCAGCACCTGCTTTTCAACCTGAAGGTCGGCGAGCCCGGGGATGGCTGCCAACCGGGTTCGGACGACTTCCGCGACGGCGCGCAGCGCGTCCAGATCATCGCCGAAGATTTTTAGCGCAATCTCGGCGCGGACTCCGGACAGCAGATGATCGAGCCGATGAGAGATTGGCTGACCCACATTGATCGAAGCCGGGAGAACGGCGAGTCGCGAGCGAATGTCCGCGATCACATTTGTCTTGGTCCGCGATGATTTGGCGAGGTCGACATCGATTTCCGAGGAATGCACGCCTTCGGCATGTTCGTCCAGTTCTGCGCGCCCGGTCCGTCGCCCGACTGTCTTGACCTCGGGTACCTCCATGATGAGGCGCTCGGCAATCAGGCCGACGCGACTGGATTCAGCGAGTGAGATGCCCGGATTGAAAAGCATATTGATGGTCAGCGTGCCTTCGTTGAACGGCGGCAGGAAGGCACGAGGAAGGAGAAACGCGGCGAACCCTGCCATCGTGACGGCGAGGAACGTTATGACCATCAACGCGCGCTGGTGGCGAAAGGCGCGTTCGAGTAGCGCAGCGTTGCCGCGCTTGAGCAGGCGCACCAGAGCGCTGTCACCATGATCGAGGCGTTTCAGGTGCGGCAGCATGTAGTAGGCCATGACCGGCGTCAGCGTGATCGACACCGCGAGGCTGGCTAGTATCGAAATGATGTAGGCTTGGCCCAATGGGGCGAATAGGCGACCCTCGATTCCCGACAGCGCGAACAGCGGTACGAACACCAGGACGATGATCGCTGTCGCATAGACGATGCCGGACCTGACCTCCTGTGAGGCCGATACAATCACGTCGAAGGCTGATCGGGGATGTTCCAGCGCGCGATTCTCGCGCAGACGCCTGAAGATATTCTCCACATCGACGACGGCGTCATCGACCAGTTCGCCAAGGGCGATGGCGAGCCCGCCCAGAGTCATGGTGTTGATCGACAACCCGGCGAAGTAGAAGATCGTGGCCGTGGCCAGGATCGAGACCGGGATCGCGGTCAGCGAAATCACCGTGGTTCGCCAGTTCAGCAGAAACGCGAACAGCACGACGGCGACAACGAGGCCGGCTTCCATGAGGACCTGTTCGACATTCCTGATCGACGTCTCAATGAAATCGGCCTGGCGGAACACGATCTGGTCGGCCTTGATGCCCTGCGGGAGTGACGCCGTGATCTCCTTCAGAGCCCGCTCGATCTCGCGTGTGAGTTTGATCGTATCGACGTTGGGCTGCTTCTCGACGGAGACGATGACGGCCGGCTTGCCCATGAAACCGGCTTCGCCGCGCTTCACCTTGGGCGCGAACTCAACCGTCGCAACCTGACGCAGAAACACGGGCCCGCCATTGACTTGTGTTACGACCACACCGCGAAGGTCTTCCAAATTGGTGGTTCGTCCGATATTCCTTATCAAGTATTCGCGCGAGTGCTGGTCGGTGAAGCCGCCGCCGGTGTTGACGCTGAACTGAGTCAGAGCCTGTTCGACCTGCTCGTAGGTGACGCCAAGGCTGCGCAGCGCGGGTGGATTTGGCGCAATGCGATACTGGCGGACCTCGCCTCCGATGGGGATGACCTGAGCGACGCCCGGGATCGTGAGCAGGCGGGGGCGAACGGTAAAGTCGGCGGCTTCGCGGACTTCCATCGCGGACGCCTTGTCGCTCGTCATCGCCACAAGAACGATCTGTCCCATGATGGAGCTGATCGGCCCGATTTGCGGCACGGTATTCGCAGGCAACTGCGCTCTGACCAGAGAAAGCCGCTCGGCGATCTGCTGGCGGTTGCGATAGATGTCGGTTCCCCAGTCGAACTCGACATACACAATCGAGAGCCCTACGCCGGAAACGGAGCGCACTCGCGTCACCCCGGGAACGCCGTTCATTTGGGTTTCAATGGGAAAGCTGACGAGCTGCTCGACTTCCGGGGGCGCCAGCCCTTCGGATTCGGTCATGATCGTGACGGTCGGTTTGTTGAGATCGGGGAAGACATCGACCGGGAGCCGGCTGGCGCTGAAGATTCCGAGCAGCACGAGAATAGCTGAGGCCGCAAGCACCATGAAGCGATTGCGCAGCGACTGTGTGACAAGAAAGCGAAACATCTGATGTCCTCCTCAGCGTACCTGGCCAAGCAGTTCGGCGCCCTGGACGACGAGGCGCTTTCCCGCAGCAAGCCCTGTGGCAATGAAGACGCGATCGCCGTCGAGCGGTTCGACCCGCACCGGGCGCGGCTCGAAGCGTTCCGCCGCAACATGCTCGTAGACGACATCCTGGCCGTTGGCATTGCGCACCAGCGCTGCCCGGGGAATCGCAAAGCCGGTCTTTTCCTCATCCGTGGTGGCGAGCACGGTGACGAACTGTCCGGCGCGAAGGCCCGCGACGTCGCCCTGCACCGCGAATTGAACCGGGATCGATTGATTGCGGCCGGCGAAACCGGCGCCGCGGAAGGCGAGCGGATAGGTTCGGTTGTTGTTCAGCCGGGCCACCGCGCTCTGGACCCCGGGAAGCGTGTCGAAGATGAGCGCCTCTACCCACAGACGGGTGGGATCGACAATATGGAAGATGACCGCATTCGATTGGGCCATCTGGCCCGCGACGACGGTGCCTTCGGCCACGACGCCGTCTACCGGCGCGATCAATTCTTCCGGTTCGCGGCGCGACTTGTCGAGTGAGCCTCGTCTGTCTTTCAGTCCCTGCAGCTCCGTCCTCGTGTCCTCCAGCTGCGTGCGCGCAATGGCCCCGCTCGGAACCAGCGTCTCGTACCGCGCCAGCCGGCGCTCCACGATGGAAATCTGCTGGTCCAGTTCACCCTGCCGCTGACGCATATCGGACGCGTCTATGGCCTGCAGCGGCGGCGTCACATAGGCGAGAACGTCGCCTTTCCTGACCGGTGTCCCCAGCCGAGGAAAGCCGTTCGGCGTCGGCGAAAGACGGCCTCCGACCGACGATTGAACAAATCCGCTCGCGTTCGGATCGGGAATGATGCGGCCCGGCAATTCGAGCGCGCCGCGATGCGCGGCCGATTCGATTCTGATGGTGCGGATGGCCAGGATTCGCTGCGTGCTCTTGGGCACGAAGACACCGCCGTCGGGCAACCGCTGCGCCAGGTCGCGCACCGCCGGAATCGACGTTGCCAGCGTACCATGATCCTCACCCTCATGGGCGCGCGCGGCGCCGCTGAACATGGCGAACATCCCGGCAAGGATAAGGATCATCGCGGGACGGCTTCGAGGCCGCAGCAACGTCATGACGACCATTCCCGCTGCAAAGCCGCCGAGGCCGGCCATCAGCGCGGTTGGGACATTGCGAGATGACAGCTCCCGGATTTCGCCTACCATCGCCGGTATGGAGAGTCCGGAGGCTGTTCCGGCTTTTCCACTCAGTTCGTCCGGCGGGATGGTGAGCGTAGCGGGCAGCAAATCGGCGATGCCGTCTTTGGTGACCGTGAAGATCAGATCATAGGACCCTGGTCTGCTGGACCAGGGAGCGCTGAGCCGATAAGGCTCGTTCGGCCCGGCGCGCACGGTTTCAGGGCCCGTGGGGGTCTCGACTTCAATCTCGGCTCCTTCCACCGATTCGTTGGTTGCAAACCGGTCGAGATAGATTGCGAGTTCGCCGGCACGCGCTATCGCAACCAGTTCATAGAGTTCCGAGACTGCTTCGGCGCGAGGCGCGAGATTCGAGATTGCTGCCGGAGGTGGCGCGCCGTGGTCATGACCCTCATGGGCCAACAGCGATCCAGCTCCCAAAAAGGAAGCAAAGGCTGCCGCGCAAAGCGCGGCACGAAACAACGAAAACATGAGAAATTCCTCACCTGATAAGAAGCTTCATCGCGCGGGGTGTCCTGTGAAACAGGACCGCGGCGATGTCGTTTGCTCAGGCGAAGAAGCGAGGGGGTTTGCGCAGGCCTTGAGGGTTCACTTCCCGAACGAAAATTAGGCGTGCAAAACCCATGCGAAGCGCGCACGCTTTGGGAGGAAGGTCGGGCGAAATCTCCACAAGAGCGGCTCCGCAGCAACCCGTGCCGGTTCCGCAGCAGCCAACTACGCAAGCACCGGAGCTGGAAGGTGCGCCCCGTCCGTTCTTGACTGTCGCTGGTTCAGCTTGGGTACCAGGTAGGGCTAGTGCGACCGCGCGCGGCAACCCGGCCTCTGCGGAGGAACTCGAATGCGCGGTGCCAGCCGCAGTGCCATGCCCTTGAATAGTGTGCTCATCAGGCCCGTGCGAATGACCGACATGGGCATCGGCCGCAACGGACGCGAATTGAACGACGATCAAAAGAATCGCCGCCCCAAAAATCCGCGAAAGTCTGCCGGTCGAAGTCATGAGCAGCTATTACCATACGGTTCGAGCGAAAGGAACATTGCTTCAAATTGCGCTAAATAGATGGTCACAACCTTGATCTTGATCAACGATCGGACCGCCCGATGACGGCCATCAGTTCCGCGATCTTTTCCCGCTGATCGCCCTTGTTGCCGCTGGTGATCGCATGTTCGACACAATGCGAAACGTGATCTTTCAGCACTTCCTCCTCGACGCGCCGCAATGCTGCCCGCACCGCTGAGATCTGGGTGACGATGTCGATGCAGTAGCGATCCTCGTCGACCATTTTCGACAGGCCGCGGACCTGGCCTTCGATCCGGCTGAGACGTTTTTGACAGGAAGCCTTGATGTCTTTTCGCATGACATCTATATACCCCTACAGGGTAAGGGTTGCAAGTGGCCGCATGGAGAAGCGCTATGACCGACGCCGGAAACGCTAATACAGTCGATGCTGCAAAGGGTTCCGGCTGCGGCTGCGGGTCGAGGACCGGGGCCGGTCCTCCCAAGGAAGCGGCGAGGACCGGGTGTTGCGGTGGCGGCGGCCACGATCACGCCGGCCATGCGGATACCCATGCCCATAACAACACGACCGTGCGCGACCCCGTCTGCGGCATGTCGGTCGATCCCGCGACCAGCCAGCATCGGTTCGATTACCAGGGCGAAACCCATCATTTCTGCTCGGCCGGATGCCGGACCAAATTCGCCGCCGACCCCAAGGGGTATCACGACAAGACCAGGGTGAAGGCCGAGGTGCCGGAAGGCACGATCTACACTTGCCCGATGCATCCGCAGATCCGCCAGGACGGTCCCGGAAGTTGCCCGATCTGCGGCATGGCGCTGGAGCCCGAGGTGGCCAGCCTCGATGCGCCGCCCAATCCCGAGCTTGCCGACATGACGCAGCGGTTCTGGATCGGCCTCGTGCTCTCCATTCCCCCTGTCGTCCTCGAGATGGGCGGTCACTTCGTCGGCGGTCACGGCTGGGTCGACCAGACCCTGTCGAACTGGCTCCAACTGGTCTTCGCCACGCCCGTGGTGCTGTGGGCGGGCTGGCCTTTCTTCGTGCGCGGCTGGCAATCGCTTCTGACGCGCAATCTTAACATGTTCACCCTGATCGCCATGGGCACCGGTGTCGCCTATGTCTACAGCGTCATCGGGACCGTGCTGCCGGAAATATTCCCGGCAACCTTTCGCGGCCATGGCGGCGCGGTTGCGATTTACTTCGAGGCCGCCGCGGTAATTACCGTGCTGGTCCTGCTTGGCCAGGTGCTGGAACTGCGCGCCCGCGAGGCGACCTCGGGCGCGATCAAGGCGCTGCTCGAACTGGCGCCGAAGACCGCGCGTCGAATCGGCGACGACGGCGCCGACCACGAGGTGCAGATCGACAGCCTGTTCGTCGGTGATCGCCTGCGCGTCCGGCCGGGCGAGAAGGTGCCGGTGGACGGCGTCATTCTCGAAGGCCGCTCATCGCTCGACGAATCGCTGGTGACCGGCGAATCCATGCCCGTCACGAAGGAAGTCGGCGGCCAAGTGATCGCGGGCACGCTCAACCAGTCCGGCGGCTTCGTGATGCGCGCCGACAAGGTCGGGCGTGACACGCTGCTGTCCCAGATCGTCAAGATGGTGGCCGAGGCGCAGCGCTCGCGCGCGCCGATCCAGCGGCTGGCCGATCAGGTTTCCGGCTGGTTTGTGCCGGTGGTGATCGTCGTCGCTATTATTGCTTTCGGCGCCTGGGCCTGGTTCGGGCCGGAACCACGAATGGCGTTCGGCCTGGTTGCCGCCGTCAGCGTGCTGATCATCGCCTGCCCCTGCGCGCTCGGCCTCGCCACGCCAATGTCGATCATGGTCGGGGTCGGCCGCGGTGCTGCGGCCGGCGTGCTGATCAAGAACGCAGAATCGCTGGAGCGGATGGAAAAGGTCGACACGCTGGTGGTCGACAAGACCGGAACGCTGACCGAGGGCAAGCCGAAGGTCGTCGCGATCGTGGCGGCGGCGGGTTTCGACGACAACCAAATCCTGCGGCTCGCCGCCAGCGTAGAGCGCGCCAGCGAGCATCCACTCGCCGACGCCATCGTGCGATCGGCCGGAGAACGCAAGCTCGATCTTGGCAAGGTGGAGGAGTTCGACTCGCCGACCGGCAAGGGCGTGACGGGCAAGGTCGACGGCAAGACCGTGCTGCTCGGCAATGCCAACTTCCTGTCGTCGCTCGGCGTCGAGAGCCGGTCGTTGAACGAGCAGGCCGAACGCCTGCGCGGCGACGGCGCAACCGTCATCAACATCGCGGTCGATGGCCGGCTCGCTGGACTGTTCGCGATTGCCGACCCGGTCAAGCCAACGACGCCGGCCGCCCTGAAGGCGCTGGCTGCGGAAGGCATCAAGGTCATCATGCTGACCGGCGACAACCGCACCACGGCCAACGCCATCGCGCGGCAACTGGGGATTGCCGATGTCGAGGCCGAGGTGCTGCCGGATCAGAAGAGCGCCGTGGTCGCCAAGCTCCAGAAGGCCGGCCTGATCGTCGCCATGGCCGGTGACGGCGTCAACGACGCTCCCGCGCTTGCCGCTGCCGAAGTCGGCATCGCCATGGGCACCGGCACCGACGTGGCGATGGAGAGCGCCGGCATCACCCTTCTAGGCGGCGATCTCGGCGGCATCGTCCGCGCCCGCCGGCTGTCGCAGGCGACCATGAGCAACATCCGGCAGAACCTGTTCTTCGCGTTCATCTACAACGCCGCCGGCATCCCGATTGCCGCTGGCATCCTCTATCCGATGTTCGGCCTGCTGTTGTCACCGATGATCGCCGCGGCCGCCATGGCGCTCTCTTCGGTGAGCGTGGTAGGCAATGCCTTACGACTGCGGGTGACGAGCCTTTAGCGTCTAGCGTCCTTTGGCAACGCGTAAAAAAGCCTGCAAGACGTGTCCTGCAGGCTTTTTGCGATCGGAAGCAGGACTAGCTACTTCCTTTCGCTTATTGAGGCAGATTAGAACGAAATGCCGGATGAATTTTTGACGAACATCAAACCTGAGCGGTTTCTTCGGCGGAATAGATTGGCGGGCTCTTCACCAGCACGCCCGGAATGTAATCGATGACGCTGTTTGTTCCGTCGCTCGAGCGAGATTTGCGGCTCGATCTTTTTCGTGGATTGGCGAACTGGGCCATCTTCTTCGGCCACATTTCCGGCACGGCGCTCGTATGGCTGACCTCGCGCAACTACGGATTCAGCGATGGGGCCGACCTGTTCGTCTTCATTTCGGGTTACACCGCCACCCTGGTTTTCGGCAGGATGATGGTGCAACGCAGTTTCGTCATTGGCGCTACACGACTGCTTAGACGCGTTTGGCAACTCTACGTCGCCCATGCACTTCTGTTCATGTTCTATCTCACGTCGGTCCACTACTTGGCGCACCGCTTTGACATTCCTCACCTGATGGACCAGTTCAATGTTGCGCATTTGATGGAATTCCCGGTCGAGACGCTGACCGAGGGGCTCCTTCTGAAGTTCAAGCCGCTCAATCTCGATGTGCTTCCTCTGTATATCATCTTGATGGCGGCCTACCCTCCGGTCCTGTGGTTGATGCTACGGCATAGAGACTGGGCGCTCGCTGGATCGCTGCTGCTCTATTTCGCCGCCCGATTTTTTCACTGGAATCTGCCCTCTTATCCTTCCGGTGTCTGGTTCTTCAATCCATTCACGTGGCAACTGCTGTTCGTATTGGGTGCCTGGCTTGCGGCCGGGGGATCCCGGACCGTACGTCCCATCGCGACTGCCCGGATCCCTTTGGTCCTTAGCGTCGCTTTCCTGCTGTTTGCGCTGGTGGGAACGCTCGCGACGCTCATTCCCGAGTTGGACGTCCCGGTTGTAAGTCAACTGACGGCTGCGTTCCGGCCCAACGACAAGACCAATCTTGCTCCCTATCGGATTCTTCACCTCCTGGCATTGGCTCTCTTGGTCGTCAGGTTTATCCCGTTCGACTGGTCGGGACTTCGCTGGCCGGTATTCCGCCCTATCATCAAGTGCGGCCAACAATCGCTTGAGGTCTTCTGCATCGGAATTTTTCTCTCGTTTGTTGCTCACTTCGTCCTGGAGATCACATCGAACGCGTTCCATGTCCAAATCTTGGTAGGTGCCACCGGCTTATCCATCATGACAGGCGTTGCCTACTACCGGTCCTGGTCAAAGCAAATTGACAGGCTTGCGATTACGGCGCCGAAAGTGCCTCTCCTACCGCAAGTGGTTACGGCGCCGTCTCCGCTCGGCCGCGCCTAGAAGGCATGCTTTAGGAGGCAATGGATCGATCGGCCTTTGATCTGGTTGGTATGCGGGTGGGCGCGGAGAGGTCAAGATGGGAACGACAAGATTGAACGATAAGCTGGCGGACACCGACGACCTACACTTGCTAGACCGGTACTGGCGCGCCGCCAACTATCTGTCGGTCGGCCAGATTTATCTGCTCGATAATCCGCTGCTGCAGGAGCAGCTGCGGCGAGAGCACGTCAAACCGCGCCTGCTGGGACATTGGGGCACGACGCCCGGGCTAAACTTTATCTATGCCCACCTCAATCGAGCTATCCGTGCCCTGGATCTGAATATCATTTACGTTTGCGGACCCGGCCATGGCGGTCCTGGCATCGTCGCCAATACCTACCTGGAAGGCTCCTACAGCGAGATCTATCCCGATATCGGTCGGAATACCGATGGTCTGCGCCGCCTGTTCCGGCAATTCTCGTTCCCCGGCGGCATTCCAAGTCACGCATCCCCAGAAACGCCGGGATCGATCCACGAAGGCGGCGAACTCGGTTATGCGCTGGTGCACGCCTATGGCGCGGCTTTCGACAATCCTGACCTGATCGTTGCCTGTGTGGTAGGCGACGGCGAAGCCGAAACCGGGCCACTGGCGGCCTCATGGCATTCCAACAAATTCCTGAGCCCCGTCCATGACGGCGCGGTTCTCCCGATCCTCCATCTTAACGGCTATAAGATCGCTAACCCGACCGTGCTCGGCCGTATGGATGACGACGAGCTCCGTCAGCTATTCACCGGCTATGGTCACGAACCCTTGTTCGTCGAGGGTGACGACCCCAGGCTGATGCATCGGCAGATGGCCGGCGTATTGAAGCAGGCCATTGAAAGTATTCGTGCGATCCAGAGAATTGCTCGCGATGGACGCAAGACGACGGACCGCCCGAAATGGCCGATGATCGTGCTCCGCAGCCCAAAGGGGTGGACTGGCCCCAAGGAAGTCGATGGCTTAAAAGTCGAGGGCTTCTGGCGCGCGCACCAGGTCCCGATCGCTAACCCCCGTGGAAACCCCAAGCATCTTGAACTGCTCGAGCGGTGGATGCGCAGCTATCAACCCGAGACGCTGTTCGACGACGCCGGCCGCCTGCTCCCGGAATTGCAGGCGCTCGCGCCAACGGGCGAGCGGCGAATGGGCGCCAATCCACATGCCAACGGCGGATTGTTGAAACGCGACCTTGAGCTGCCGAACTTTGGCGATTATGCCGTCGATGTGCCCCAACCTGGTGGCGTCAAGGCCGAAGCAACGCGCGCGATGGGACGTTTCCTCCGTGACGTCATCCGCCTGAACGCCGAAGCGCGAAACTTTCGGATCATGGGACCGGATGAAACCGCCTCAAACCGCCTCGATGCGGTGTTCGAGGTGACCGAGCGGGTATGGATGGAAGGCACGGAGCCTTACGATGTTCACCTCGCCCAGGACGGCCGGGTGATGGAAGTTTTGAGCGAGCACCTCTGCCAGGGCTGGCTGGAAGGATATCTGCTCACCGGCCGGCATGGCCTATTCTCCTGCTACGAAGCCTTCATCCACATTGTGGATTCCATGTTCAACCAGCATGCCAAATGGCTGAAGGTTTCGCGTAGCCTACCCTGGCGCCGCCCAATTGCGTCGCTGAATTATCTACTGACGTCGCACGTCTGGCAGCAGGATCACAACGGCTTTAGCCACCAGGATCCGGGCTTTGTCGATCTCGTCGCCAACAAGAAGGCCGACATCGTACGCATTTACTTTCCGCCTGACGCCAATACCCTGCTCTGGATAACCGACCATTGTTTGCGAACTTACGACCGGATCAACGTGATTGTTGCCGGCAAACAGTCTTCACCGCAGTGGCTGACCATGCAACAGGCGGCGACGCATTGCGACGCGGGTATCGGGATCTGGCGATGGGCCGGTAGCGAAACCGAGGGCTCCGAGCCGGATGTCGTTATGGCCTGTGCCGGCGACGTTCCGACGCTCGAAACCTTGGCTGCGGTCGACCTGCTTCGGAACTCCCTGCCCAATCTGAAAATTCGCGTCGTCAACGTCGTCGATCTCATGACGCTGCAGCCTAAGGAGCAACATCCGCACGGCCTCAGCGAACGCGATTTCGACGGCATCTTCACCCGCGACCGGGCGGTGATTTTTGCCTACCACGGCTATCCCTACCTGATCCACCGCCTGACCTACAACCGGACCAACCACGCGGAAATGCACGTACGCGGTTTTGAGGAAGAAGGCACCACGACGACGCCGTTCGACATGGTGGTGCTCAACGAGCTTGACCGGTTCCACCTGGCCATCGAGGTCATCGAACGCGTTCCTGGCCTCGACATCACCGCGGCCCACATCAAGCAGCAATTCCGCGATGCATTGATCGAGCATTCGCTTTACGTCCGCGAACACGGCGAAGACATGCCGCAAATTCGTGACTGGATCTGGCCAAGCAGTGCGGCCGGGCAAAATTCGAGGCCAACTGGCGACTGACGATTGCCACGCCTGTCACGTTAGGAATATTGATGATGACCGACGCCGTCCTGGTCCTGAATGCCGGCTCTTCCAGCATCAAATTCGGGTTGTTCGATATTTCCGAGAGTGACCCGCGCCTGCTTTGTAAGGGCCTGCTCGACGAACACCAGGCCAAGCCGGGCTTCACTGTGACCGACGCAGCCGGGAATCCTTTGTTCGAGAAAGGAGGCCCTTCTTCCGACCACAGCGAAAATGCCCCCATCGCCGGTATCCTGGACTGGAGCAGCGACTTTCTCCCCGGCGACACTCTAGCCGCCGTCGGTCATCGCGTCGTTCACGGCGGGCGCGATTTCGACGGCCCGGCCGAGGTCACCGACAAGACCATTGAAGCGATGACCGCCCTGACGGCGCTTGCGCCCCTGCACCAGCCACGCTGCCTGTCGCCGATGCGCGCCATCAGGTTGCTGCGGCCCGATCTCATCCAGATTGCATGCTTCGACACTGCTTTCCATCATGGCCTTGCGCCACCCGTCAGCCGCTTTGCGATCCCACGGCAATTCGAAGAGATGGGAATCCGGCGTTATGGTTTTCACGGACTTTCCTATGAATTCATCGCTAATCGGCTGGCCGAGATCTCACCGATTCTTGCCGGCAAACGCACGGTGGTGGCGCATCTCGGCAACGGATCGAGCCTTTGCGCCATGCGCGACAGCAGAAGCGTCGATACGACCATGGGCTTCACTCCGCTCGATGGATTGATGATGGGCACGCGCGCTGGCACCATTGATCCCGGGGTCCCGCTGTACCTCCAGCAGCAGGGCATGTCACTCAACGACCTCGAGCATATGCTTTATCAGGAAGCCGGGCTGCTCGGTGTATCCGGTCTGTCGGCCGATATGCGGATCTTGCTTGCCAGCGACGATCCGCGTGCTGCCGAGGCGGTCGAGCTATTCACGTTTCGCGTGGCCAGGGAAGTTGCCGCGATGGCAAATACGCTGGGTGGTCTGGAGTGCCTAGTTTACACGGGCGGCATCGGTGAACACAGCGCCGCAATCAGGCAGCAGGTAAGTGAACGGTTGCAATGGCTGGGAACGCGGATCGACCGTTCGGCCAATGATCGGGCGAGCGAACGCATTAGCACTCCGAAAAGCAAGGTAGAAGTTCGCGTCATCCCCACGAGCGAGGAGAGCATGATTGCGCGCCATTGCTTGGACACGTTGCGTTCGGATCGTAGAGATGCTCCGTCTGACAGATCAGCGAAGCCGCTTGATGTGTGACAAGCCCCAGTTTCATAGCTTACGGTACGTCCCACCGGGCCAGTTCGTTCTCCTTCCCGTTTTGAAAATCCCGGATGTACGGTCCGCTAAACGGGCCCCTTTGGATACGAGGTCGAAAAGTCTCTATATCGCGGATAGCTCCCGCGAGTAAGGGCGCGATATCGATTTCAATTTGGCGAGCGGCCGCTTTGCGCCAGAAGCGGCCAGTCAGGTAACCACACAAACAAATCGTGCGTCAGATCGTGCTCGGTGCCTTTTGCGTGATTAACGGCGTTTGCTCCGCGAGTGAAAGGCCAACCGGGTCTGCCTGCTGGATTGGGGCCAACCCGTCATGTCCCGCAGTGTGCAGGACATGTTCTGTCGAATCCGGCCCGTGGCTCACATGTAGCTCAAAGACATCTGAAGCTCTGGAGGCTCCCATCTCCTTCTTGAAATGGAAACGCTCCTGGGATTCTTTTCGGCGCCGGCACTGGGCTTGCTCATCCACAGGCATCGACTGGCGGACACACATTTTCGGCGGTACCCGGCTCACCTATCTCCTGAACGCGTGCGGCTACTTCCACGGGGCTCACCGTGCCTCGACGATTGCTATGCTACCCTCGAGACTCTGGCTCGGCCACCGCCAAACACAAACAAGACGGCGCTCGCCGCGTTGCTCGACTAGGCTCGCGCCAGGAATTTTCGCGTTTAGGTGAAGGCGCACCGTTCGATCTCAAAGAGGTGCACTGCGGCCCCACCGCTATCCTGGAACGACGCATCTGATGGGCATCCACGATCATGGCATATCGACGTCGAGGAGAGCGCACTGGCGGGGGAACTCGATTTTCTGCGAAAACAAATCTCCAGTTATGACGTCGAGCTCTTGTGCACCGAAATCACCAGCCTCGATCGGTACTCCACGCGCGTGTGATGTTTCCGCCGCTCGATCGCCGTTGGTGCTCGAACCTAGCGCGCCAGTTCCAAAAGCTATTGCTTGCCCAATAGCCAGCCCAGCAGACGGGCGCGGAGGCCGCCTCGCCGGCGAAGCTCAAGGAGAGTGAGAGCCTCCGGACAGTCCGACGCCGCCACAGCTGCCTGCAGCAGGCCCTTGGCTGAACCATCTGAGATATCGGCCGCATGGTGACGGAGGCAGTCGACGACCGACAGGAAGCGTTCGTTGGATACCAGACGTGACACGTCGTCGAGAAGCGCAGGGTGTGTTGCGCAAACATCGGCGAGCCTGGTCAGGGTGCCTTGCTGGGCCATTGCGGTGATCGCGGAGACGTCAACCTCCGCGTCAGAAAGCAGTTCGACGAGATCGAGCAGCGCGGGACTGGAAGCTATCGACAGGATGATGGAGCGGACGTTCTTGCTGTTCGCCTTGTCGTCGACGATCGCCTTCGCCACCGCGTAGACAGCCTGCTTCGCATCGTCATCCTCCGGCACCTCGACGACGAATTGTCCGATACCCTCCGCCTTGCGTTGAGCTCGATACTTCCGCTTCTCCTCGGCTGCCTTCGAGGCCTTCTTCTTCTCGCGGTCGTCACGGACGTAAGCGTCGACGCGCCTCAGTCCAAGCTCATCCAGTTTTTCTTTGAAGTCGGCTTGGGGGTCCGTATCCGCAGAACCTTGCTCAAAGTCATCGGCGCCGGACATCGCCTCAGCGTTGGCATGCATTGTCATTTCGCAGGACTAGTCGCAAGACTAGTCTCCCATGGTTGGCCGCCAAGGCGCCGATCGCATCGCGAAAGCATTGCGCTGCGCGTCGATTGGCGTCTCAGGGACGACGTTTCAGTTGATTTTCAGGGGTGCGCGAGGCTGAGGTGCCAGGGAGAAGGCCAACGGAGGTGGAGAGGCCTTCACCGCCTTCGCCACCATGTGGCCCTGGCTCGGAAACATCCGGTGGCCCTCTCCGCGGGCCGCACGTCCGCCCTCAAGGACGGTGGACAAGATCAAACATAAGGGCCGCGGTTAGCCAAGCAAGGCCGAGAATCCTTCATGGTTAAGGCGTCTTAACGCGACGGCGCGCGCCAATGGTCTGGTCGAGCCGGGCCGCTTTGGGCCTGCATTTTGCTTGCGCTAAGTCCACTGCTGCAGTCCAACTTCTCCTCGGTCATACCAAGTTGGAAAGCACCGTCCGATATCTCGGGATCGAATTGGACGAGGCCCTGAATACGGCTGAACAGATTGAGCTCTAATCGTCGACCACCGGCCTCCACGCCGGTGGTCGCTTTCGCGCGCCAGAAGCGGGCCCTCGTTTCGAGATGGTCGGGTTTTCGCGGACCGATGACCTGAAGAGCGCGACCAGCGGAAATACCGGTTGCTGCAAACGTCGATGGACCTGGGCGCCGCCATGGAAGAGCCGAATCCGCGCGATGGATCCACAATTGATATGCATAACCTAGTTCGTTCGACGTGAGCGCGGATCCCAGTCATCCCTGACGACCGTCAGCCCATACCAAATGTAGGGGCCTCCGCTTCATCCGCTTCCCAGGTTGCGTCAATACGAGTTGGCGTCAGCCCGACCTCGTCCTCGATGATTGTAACGATCGGCACCCTTTCGTACTGCTTCTCAGCTACGATCACGCGATGAGGTATCGTCGCGGGCAAGGTCGATGCCTCGGCAGGGACCACTGCGTCTGCCGACACAACGCTCACGGCTTCGCTTGTTGCCGATACGGGGGCTACCGTCACACCATTGTGCGCCACGATCGCTGCGACGAGATCGGGATCGGGGCGAGCGCTGGCGAACTCAGCGGTCCAACCATGGCGCCCGCCGGCATAATGTTGACGGGCCGTTCGCGTGGAACTATGACCCGCCAGCGCTGCGATTTCAGCATCCGTGAGGCCTGCCCTTTTCCAGTTGGCGATTGCCACGTGGCGGGTTGTGTACAACGACCACCGGCGAATTTCGATCCGTGCGCAAACTCGCGCCAGCCGCTCTCCCAGCCGCCCCAGAACCTTCCGCCAATCGCTGTCGGCCTCAATAAACAGGAGTTGAATTTGGCCTATCAAATGGCTAACCAACGGGACTATCTGGGGTAGCCGGCCAAGGCAGATGGCGCGCAACTCCCCTAGGGCGCGACCGTTGCCGCTCTTGGCGTTCACGACGTTCAAATTGTGACCCGTCATCGTGGCGTACAACCATTCGCATGGTCGCAGTGCAACGTACGGGCCGACTTTGATCATCATCGCCAGGATCGTGTCCGTCCGGTCGAGCCCGCCCGGCAGACGCGACCGGCGGGCGAAGTCCTCGACAATCTTGCGGAATTCCGCATAGGTCGGGCTCTTCAGCTTTCCCCTGGAAGTTCGTTTCGGGCAGGGGCCACGGCGGGCTATGAGCAGAGCCTTAATGTCAGCGAAGCCGGATATCGCGCGCTCCTGGCTCAGTTCGCCGTCGCTAAGCTTGCGTGCGATTACCGCCTTTACCTGCTGTTCGTAGAGGCGCGTGGAAGCCGGGCGATATACGAGGTCGGTATCCCCGAACAGCACGCGGAAGGCATCGATCACGTCTCCAGGACCGGACATTTTTTTGCGCGCGCGGGCCAGCAATACGAAGCCCCCTTTAAGATAGGCGCGTTTCGTATCGTCGGTCCGGGTCCGCTTGGTGTTGGTTAGGAAAGCTGGTTTAGCCATCGCCCTGACCTCAGTATGCGTTAGTCCACGCCCTTCACCTATACCCGCGCCAAGCAAGTCCAAAATCCCGTCCCCGATCTCCAGCCGAGGCTTGTGCGGGCCGGCCCCCCGGCCCCTCCCAAATCGCTATTAGAGATCAGCGCGCCGCTTTACTAAGAGGCCAAGCCAACGCGGCGATCCCTGCGTTAGTCCACTGCCTCAACATCCAGCAATAGTCCTATACGGTGCTGACGACGCGATGCGGGTCGCCAACTGGTAACGGGAGTGCCCTCCGGGTCCTCGGAAATGTAGACGGCCCAAACGATCAGACGTGTGCAGGCTTGCGTGGTCCACCAATGTGGTCCAGTGTGTGTTGAGTTATCCGTTGGCTGCCGCTAAAAATGACGGTTTATCAAATAGTTGAGGCCATTTCGCAGTCTAACTGGGAATCCTAGTTCCCCAGCCAAACTCGCAAAGCCCATCAACCGCTTGGGTCCCGCACCTATCCCGCCGCCAGGGCGTCGAACTGGCTGCCTTGATAGGGCTTCCGGATTGGTCCGATAAGGGCGATCTGTCGTGAAGCTTCCCGCCGAAGCCAGTGGAACCGCGCGTGGGGGGTCCATTTCGGATTGGTGGCGTGGGTCGCATTGAAGTCGACCAAGGGTGACGACGGAATAGCCCACGGGTCGCATCCGGCGCTGCACGACATACGGCAAAGACGTCAGCAATCGCCGATCGTCCGTGAGATTTCTGCACGCATCAGGGATTACGTGCTCCGATCTCCGCGAACGAAAATCAACAGCTGACGCATAGTTCTCTGGATCAATTCTGCTTGCCGGCCTGCTCCACGAGCCATGCCTCGTACGCTGCACGCGTCTGGTCATTGATGGGATAGAGGCCGTTCAGGCCTTCTCCTGCGGCAACCCGCATCTGGATATACTTTTCGAGCCGCTCCTGCTCGATTCCGTCGCGTGCCACTTCGTCGACAATGCCTCGCGGGATGACCGCGACCCCGTCGGCATCACCGACAAGGATGTCACCCGGATAGACCACAACCCCGCCGCACCCGACCGGAAGATCGTAATCCGCAGCATGATGCAATACGCGGTTTGTCGGCGCACTCGGTCCAGCACAGAAGACGGGAATACTCATCTGCGAGATAGGCTCGCTATCGCGTATGCCACCATCGGATACCAGGCCGGCAACCCCTCGCACGTGCAGCCGGGTTAGATAGACATCTCCTGCCGAGGCCGCGCGCGAATCTCCGCGACAATCCATGACAAGTACGTATCCAGCCGGCACCGTTTCGATCGCCTCGCGCTGCAAGGCGTTCGGATCCGGCTTTGCGCCGAACGAATCGAGATCCTCCCGGGCGGGGACGTAGCGGAGCGTGAAGGCCGGTCCGACCATATTCCCCGATAGCTTCCCGAGAGGTCGCACGCCTTGGATAAAGGCGTTGCGGTACCCTCTCTTGAACAATTGGGTCGTCAACGTCGCCGTACTGGTGGCCTTGAGATTTTCGAAGGTCTCTTGTTTCAGAAGCGTCATTTTTTAAACCACCCAATCTTGAATCGCTTAACCGCCGTACTCAGGCCGTTTCGGCGTGAAGACGTCCAGTTCGAGGGCGACCTTGTCGCCGACCACCTCGATATAGTGGATCACGTTCGACGGAATGACGATCAAGCCGCCGGGCTCAAGACGCTGCACCTCGTCGCCGACATGAAAGTCCGCGCTACCTTCCAACATGTAGACGATTTGCTCATAGACATGGCTGTGAGGCCTGAGTTCGTGTCCGGGCTGAATACGGTGCAGCGCCAGCGTCGCTCCCTCGCCCGAAAACGTCTTCCGCTCCATGCCACCGCGGATAGGCTCCCACTCGATGGCATCCCAATTCACGTTGTGTATAGGCATCCTCTTCCTCCTTTAGGGCACGCCGCGCATCGAGAGCGCGGCAATGCGTTGAATGAACCCGTCGTCAGGCATTCCGTGAATTTCAGTGGCTACGCGCCTCGCCATTGCGCAATATGCAAGCCGGTGTCGTAGTCGGTGAAAAATGCCAGCCCGTCTTCCGCCACGTAGACGTCGCCGACATGTATGACCTTTGCCCGGTCGCGCATCGGTTGGAACCAGTTCTTCGGAGTTGGCGGCACGAAATAGCCAACTTCCTCAGGCCGGAACGGGTTAGCGAGATCGAACACACGCACGCCAGCGTTCTGGTAGGTGGCGAAGATGAAGCGGTCGCTTACGAATGAGCCAGGCCGGTTTTCGTGGAGATTGTGCGGTCCGAAATGGCCCCCCTTCGCTACATAGTCCCGCTCGCTCGGCACGGGCATCGTGGCGATGGTGACGGGGTTATCCCGAGCGCGGATGTCGAGTACCCAGGTATGCTTGAATGGCTCCTGGTCGATGTCGAGCACGGCTTCATCGGCCACGACCAGCAAGTCGCGTGCGTGCAGAGGAAGCGCGCTGTGCGTACCGCCGGCGAAAGGTGGCGACCAGTTGCGATGGGCGATCAGCCGCGGACTGGATTTGTTGCTGACGTCAATGAGTGTCAGCCCACCATCCCGCCAGCACCCGTAGGCGATATCATCGGCGACGACCGCATGGTGCAGCCCGACCCGTCCCTTCCAGTCGTTAGTCTCGCCACCCGCCGTCCACATCCCCGGCACCCACCAGCGGCCGACCTCGGTTGGTCGGGTGGGGTCAGCGAGATCGATAATGATCAGGATGTGGTCGGTAAAGCCGTCGAGCTTGGCTGAAGCATACGCATAACGATCGCCCACCCAGAAGATGCGGTGCAGTCCCAGGCCATCTACCTCGAGCCGCCCGATAGGCCGCGGTTGTGCCGCGTTGGAGATATCATAGACCCGCATTCCGGCGGCAAAATCCACCCCGCGTTCGCCGAAGCGCGCCGAATCCAACACAGGCACGGAGGAAGCGTAATAGTCTTTCTGCGAAACCGCCGACTTAATGTCGAACTCCTCGATCACCAGCATCAGATTCTCGTGTGTCTGAAGATGGATGGTCCAGGAATTCGGATGTGAAGCCACGAAATTGACCAGCTTGGGACGGCGTGGATCGGAGACATCGGTCACCGACACGCCGCGGCTGATACGATGACCGCAATAGGCGTGACCATCGGCCACCATCACCTGCAGCGCATCGCCATGCCCATCCAGATCGCTATGTCCGACAAAGTCGAAACCGTGAATTGACTCGGGAATGTATTGCGTCATCGGGCGATACTCCGCTGTCGCACCAAGGCGTCGGGATTCACGATATCGGGACAATGAGCGCCCCGCGCCATTGCATCGAGATTGCGAGCCGCATGCCAGCGGCGATCGAGGAATACCCGCAACGTACGCGTTGCCACATGCGGCGTTACGATGACGTTGTCGAGCGTAAACAGCGGATGCGAAGTCGCCGGCGGCTCGTTCTCGAAGACGTCCAGTGCAGCCCCGCCTAAATGACGCGAGCGCAGCGCGTCGACCAGTGCGTCGGTGTCGACCAGACTGCCGCGGCCCGTATTTACCAGCACACTGCCCGGCTTCATGCGCGCCAAAGCCGTAGCATTGATCATATGGAAATTCTCCGCCGTCGCGCCACAATGGAGCGAGACAATGTCCGCGCGCGAGAGCAGGTCCGGCAGAGGCAACATGTGCACGCCATCCGCCGCAGTCACGAACGGATCATAGGCGACTATGTTGACATCCCAAGCGACAAGCCGCTGCGCCACCGCGCGACCAATTCGGCCGAAGCCGACGATGCCAACGGTTAGTCCTTCCATCATTCCGGCGAATTCCGCACCGCGCCAGCCCCCGCGGCGAAAGAACTCCGGTGTCCAGACCGTAAGTTGCTTGACTACTGCGAGCATGATCGCGATCGCATGCTCGGCTACCGCGGAGACGCCGGCGCGCTCGGGTGTGTTCGAGACTAGAATGCCGCGCTCGGTAGCCGCCGCGACATCGATGCTGTCAACCCCGATGCCGAGCTTGGAGATGTAGCGCAATTCGGGCAGCGCCTCGATCACGCGCCGGCTCAAGACGGCGCCGGATGAGCCGAGCAGCGCCTGGCACCCCTCGGAAGCCGCAATGATCTCGTCCTCCGTGTAGCTCTTGAAGTCGAGAATTTGGTCGGCGAGTCCGCCGCGAACGTCGTAACCTTGGCTGCGTAGCCACGGTATGGATTCGTCGCGCGGGTCAGACCGCTCGTAGGTGAGCACGCGAATGGTCGGGGTCGTCATGAGGGGGCTTTCGCGAGCTGGGAGTTGGCGGAAGATAAGTCCCGCTGGCCAAGGAAGGCAGCACGCACGCTCGGGTGAGCGAGCAACTCGGCGCCGGTCCCGCTCTGCACCACCCGACCGGAGGTGAGCACATAGGCCCTATGGGCGAGCGCCAGCGCGGCGCGGGCATTCTGTTCGACAAGCAGGATCGTAAAACCGAATTCACGGTTCAGGCGGCCGAACAAGCGGAACATTTCGGCGACGACCTTTGGCGCCAAGCCCATCGAGGGTTCGTCGAGGAGCAGGAGCCGCGGCCCGGCCATCAGCGCGCGGCCGAGCGCCAACATCTGCTGCTCGCCACCTGAAAGGAACCCGGCAAGTTGCCCCGCACGTTCCTCAAGTCGCGGGAATAGCGTATGGATCATCGCCATGGTCTGCGCGATGTCGCCGCTGCGCCTGGCGTAGGCGCCAAGTTCGAGATTCTCGGCAACCGTCAGATTGCTAAAAACCTGCCGTCCTTCCGGAACCTGCACCACGCCACGGCGCACAATAGCGGTCGGCGATTGGCCATCGATACGCTCTTTCTCGAAGCTGATCTCGCCGGCACGAATCGGTACAACACCCGAAATCGCGTTGAGTAGCGACGATTTGCCCGCACCGTTGGCGCCCACGAGAGCCACGATTTCGCCGGCTACGACGCTGATCGATACGTCCTCCAGAGCCGATATCGCGCGGTATGAGACGGCGACGTTTCGGACATCAAGCATCGGCCATCTCCTCTATTCCGAGATAGGCCTCGATCACCGCCTTGTCCTGCTGCACGTCGGCCGGTGAACCTTCGGCAATGCGGGCTCCGAAATTCATCACCACGATGTGGTCGGAGATACGCATCACCATGTCCATCTTGTGCTCGACGAGCACGACGACTTTGCCCTGGTGGCTAAGCGCGTCGACCAATTCGGCGATATCGTCCACCTCGCTACCGGACAGGCCCGCGGCGGGCTCGTCGAACAGCAGCACCTTCGCCTGCATGGCAAGCGCGCGGGCAATCTCCACGCGGCGTTGAAGGCCGTAGGGCAGATCAAGCGCTTCGCGATCGAGCGCGGATTTTGGCACGCCAACCAAATCGAGGCAGTCGCGGGCGATCCGCTCGAGTTCGATCTCCTCCCGCACCACGCCCGGCAGGCGCAGCATCGCAGAGAGAAATCCGCAGCGACCACGGATGTGCGCGCCGACCATCGCGGTTTCCAGCACGCTCATGCCTTCGAAAAGTTGCGGCGACTGGAAGTTCCGCGTCATGCCTGCACGAGCAATCACGTGCTGAGCAGCGCCGCTCACGTCCTTGCCGAACAGCTTCACCGAACCTGAATCGGGCGACACAACGCCGCTTATCAGGTTGAGAAGTGTGGTTTTCCCGGCACCGTTCGGCCCAATGACGCTCGTCACGTGCCCAGGCTGCGCCGTGAAGCTCACAGCATCGACGGCAACGAGTCCGCCGTAACGCTTGGTCAGACCTTCGACAACGAGGCTCATGTCCGCCTCCTCCTTGCGAGTGCCCGCACACCGTCGAAGACCGCACTGGCAAGCCCATCAGGCATGAACACCATGATGATCGTCATCAGAATGCCGTAGCTGAACAGGCGGTACCGGTCGAAATCCTCAAGGAACGCCGGGAGGATCGTAATGAGGAAAGCGCCGGAGACTGCGCCCCAAGGGCTCCGCACCGAACCGACGAGGACCATGATGAGCAGGTCGATCGACAGGCCGACCTCGAAACCGGATGCATTGAAGGCCCGGGTGAAGTTGGCATAGAGCCCGCCCGCAAGGCCGCTCATCCCGGCGGCGATAGCAAAGATCGCAACCTTGGAACGTACGGTGTCCACGCCAAGCGCAGCCGCCGGGACTTCGCCGCTGCGCAGCGCCCGCAAGGCACGGCCCATTCGCGAATGGATCAGGTTGATCGCCACCAGCAGCACCAGCAGCAGAATGACCGCGCAGACCCAGAACATCGCATTCGTGCTGCCGAGTTGCAGCCCAAACGGTGTGAACGGTGGCAGGTTGCTGATGCCCGGATCAGCGCCACCGGTTAGCCAGACCCACTGCGTGTAGAAGATCGACAGAATCAGCCCGAGCGCCAGGGTGGCCATCGCGAGATAGTGGCTCGATAGCTGCAGAAGCGGTCGCGCCACCAACCACCCGAACCCGGCGGGCAATAGAGTTGCGGCGATCAAGCCGAGTGACGGATCGAGACCGAGCAGCCGCACGAAGTCGGCCGAAATATACGCGCCGAGTCCGAGCAGGCCGCCTTGGCAAAGCGAAATCTGTCCACCGTGGCCGAAGAGAAGTCCCAGACCGATGGCCGCGATGGCGTGGATCATCGCGAAAATCAGCATCGTCTTCGGATAGGATCCAGTGACGGCAAAACCAACGAGCACGAGTACGACGGCGAACGCCACCATCCCTTTCAGGTTGGCGTGGTATTCGCGCATTAAGGGGGATGCGGCACTCATACCCGCACCGCCTCGGATGAGCCGAACAGGCCGGAGGGGCGCAGGAGCAACACCGCCAGCAACACACCGAGTGCAATCGAATCCTTGTAGCCCGAACTGATGTAGCCAGCCGCGAGGCTCTCCATCAGACCGATCAATACGCCGCCGATCACGGCGCCGAAGGGATTGCCGAGTCCGCCGAGGATGGCGGCGGCAAATCCTTTCAAACCGAAATAGAGGCCGGTCTGATAGTAACCTGAGGCGAGCGGCACGATGACTGCCCCGGCCAATGCGCCGAGGCCGCCGGACATTGCGTAGGAAATCGCCGACATCAATTGCGGGTCGATTCCGTAGAGTTGTGCTGCTCTGCCATTTCCGGCAGCAGCGCGCATCGCTTTGCCCAACAAGGTGCGACGAAACACGAACCACAGACCTGCCGCCACCAGGACCAGTGCCGCAAGGACCCAAAGTCCCTGCCCCGGAATCTGCACGCCGCCCAAGGTAATGCGGACCGGACCAGGGAAAGGATCCATGAAGTAAATATCCCGCCCGACGACGATCTCCATCAGGCCGCGAAACACCGAGGCGGCCCCGATGGTGATCATCACGAGCGTGAGATGTTCCTTGCGGCGAGCGCGTTGGATTGCAAGACGGTCGAGCGAGACACCGAGGCCCGCGACCACTGCGACCGCAACGAGGGCAGCCGCGAGTGGCGGCACGCCGTAGGCAGATGACAACGCTGCGGTGATCAGGCCGCCCATCATGACGAAGTCGCCATGAGCGAAATTGATGACCTTCGTCGCGTTGTAGACAATCAGGAAGCCGAGCGCGGTTATCGCATAGACAGCGCCGAGCACGCCTCCCGAAGCGAGGATTTGCAGAAACTGATTCATGACATCAACCTATGTAGGCCGTCTTTGAGCGCGGCGACTGGCATTCGCCGCCGCGCTCAAGCGCCAATCACTCGTCGAGTTTCCAGGTGCCTTTGACGGCTTTCAGGATGACCATCGAATCCGGCGACAAGCCGTTGTGGTCCTTATCGGACATCGTGAAACAGCCGTTTGCACCGCAGACTTTCGCTTTGGAAAGGCCCTTGGCCACGATTTCCCCGCTCAGTTCTCCCGACGTTCCGGCGACCGCGCTCTCGATCAGCAGCAAGGCATCGTAGGGATGCCCGGCATTTTGCGGAGGCTCTTCGTTGAAGCGCTTGCGATAGGTATCCGTTAGCCACACCAGACCCGGCCGCTGCGGGTGGTCCGCCGGAAGATCGGCCGCCACCAGCAGGCGGCTGCCTTGCACATAGGTGCCATCAGCAGCCGCGCCCGCCTTCGTGATGAATTTCGGATCGGCAACCGCAGGCGAGTTGTAGATCGGCTTGGTAAAATTCAACGCCACCGCTTGCTTGACGACCAACGTCGCGGCCGGGTCGGTCGCCCAGATCAACATTGCGTCGGCACCGCTGTCGCGCGCGCGAATGATCTGCGCAGTCATATCGGTGTCGAGCAACTGGAACTGCTCCTGCGCCACGAGCGAAATACCTGCGGAAGGAGCGAGTTGCTGCGTCAGAGTCGCACCGCTCTGTCCGTAAGGGCTGGCAGCGTAAAGCAAGGCGAGTTTCTTCACGCCACGACGGGCGAAGTCGACGACCAACTGACGAATTTCCACTTCGTCGGTGGGCGGCACCTTGAACACGTAAGGTTCGGGCGGCACAACAATATCCGTGCCGGCTCCGAAGGAAATCATCGGCACCTTCAATTCGTTGGCGACCGATTTCAGCGCGAGGGACTCCCCGGTGGTCGACGGTCCGATGATCGCCACGACACGATCGCTTTCGGCCAACCGGCGGAAAAGCTGCACCGCCTTGCCGGTGTTGCCCTCGGTGTCATACGTCACGAGCGTCAGCTTGCGCCCCGCAATGCCGCCACGCGCGTTGTAATTGTCCACCAGCATCTTGAGCGACTTCTGCACGGGATCCCCGAGATAGGCGGCGGGCCCGGACAGCGCGATCATTGCGCCAATCTTGATGCCGGGCTCCTCGGCCTCGGCAGCAAACGGCGCCACAAATAGCGCCCCCGCGACGATTGCATTGATCCAAAAGCGTTGCATTGCGGCTTCCTCCCTGCCAATCATTTTGATTTTGTATCCACTTTTTGGCATTCATCGAAACGAATGTCAATAAAGTGGATACACTTTAATGACCGCTCAGGGCAATTTGAAGCGCGGTTCGAACAGTCTGGGGATCACGCTCCGGCGCCGTGTAGGCCAGCAGAGCCAAGGCAATTCGTGAAAGATGCCGCGCTACCGCAGCCACAGCCGCCTTGGCGTCACGCGCCCGGCAGGCACTCATGATCGCGGTGTGGTCGTCCAGAGTGACTGCCTGCCGGTGCGCCTGATCACGCATACGCAACAGCCGATAGAGCGTGGCGCGCTCAAACAGCGCCTGAAGTTCACGCAGGACGCTTGACGAAGCGTATCGGCAGTGAAGCCGGTGGAAAGCATGATCTGCCGCACGCCACGCCTCACCTTGATCTGCTTCCGCAAACTGATTCAGTTGTTCGAAAATCCGCTGCATTTCAGCCAAATCGGCGTCCGTTAGCCGTGGCACGGACAGGCTGGTTGCGAGCGTGGAGAGCAAGATGCGGTTGGCATAGACAAGTTCGAGATCGTCAGCGTCGAATCCAGCGACGCGTGCTCGGCGATTGCGTTCGATTTCGACCAGGCGGTCTTCCTGAAGCATGCGCAGGGCCTCGCGCATTGGCGTGCGGCTGACCCCAAAACGGATCGCGAGCTGGACCTGCGAGATCGGGGTTCCCGGAGCTAACTCACCACTTATGATCGCCGCCCGAATCTGGTCTCGCAGAACCAAAACGGTGGCATCTTTTTCTTTTTCAGCGTGATCATCCTCTGGAGACAGCATAGCGCTAGGTTCCTAGTGTATCCATTTATACACCGAGTTCGGGAGAGGACGCAAAGCCGTCCTCTGATGATAAGTGGATACACTTTTAGGTTGGAACCGAAGTCTGATGTCTGGGAATCCGCGTGCTGATGAGGCTTCCGGATTGGTCCGATAAGGGCGATCTGTCGTGAAGCTTCCCGCCGAAACCAGGCAAAGATACTCGGCGGAGTCCGCACCTGTGATGCCAGTCCGCGTCGCCAATAGAGCGTTTTCCAGCGAAGTGGACACCGGTTCGCGTCAAGAAAACGCGTCAAATCAAGAGTCTAGAGCCCCGTTCCGATTCCATCGGAACGGAACAGGCACTAGTGGGCGATGAGGGTCAGCACGGCCACAGCAAGCAGCGTCACATGGATGCAAAAGGCCGTCACGTTCACGTCCCATTTTTCGCCAAACAGAGGTAGCGGCGCGCGAAAAGGCAAGTATCCGTTGTCATCATAGGTCCCTCCTCCATAGTGTGGCATTGCAAAGAAGGCCACGAAGAAACCGACATAGACGATCGTTGCCATCGCAGCAGCCAGATAGAGCCGCTCCAGCGTGAGCGGCCCCGGCCACCAGATCAGTGAGAGCGCCAGCAAACCGAGGCCGAAATAGCTGGAAATCTGCCAAACCAGGTGGAAACGCGCATGGGGCGTCCATTTCGGATTGGTGGCGTGGGTCGCATTGAAGTCGACCATAACGGTGACGACGGAATAGCCCACGGTGGTCAAGGTAAGCAGGATCCGCACGAGAAGAACGTAATTGAGTTCAATGCCCATAACGCCTCTTTCTGGGTGCGTTCCCATGTTCCGAGCGGCCGGAGCATTCGGTTAATGCGGGCGTGACTTGACGTCAACTCGACGCGCCTGAACCTCCAATGGACGATTTGACCGGGAAAATCGAGGCGTCCGGATCGCCATCGCGATTGTCAGGCCGCGTCTCGGGCACCGCGTGCGCCGGATCGATAGCGGCGAGACCGCGCCAGGACGTTTCGCCGTCCACCTGACGCAAACATCGTCCAGGACCGACACAGCCCCGACCGGACGGGTGCGCGCTCACATGCGATCCAGGCGAACCGCCAATGCCCGACGCACGACCTGCGCCGGACATTGTCATTACCGTTCGCGCGTCGTGCAGAGCTATTCGGCTGCGAGTGGCCTGAACAACGGGGCTTGTCCCTGCAGGGTCTGCTGAATCGCTTCCCGCAGACGCCCGTGCTCGGTTTCCGGCCAGTCGGACACGCGAATATCTGCCAGCAGTCGCGCCGGCCGCGCGAAGACCAAAATCCGGTCCCCGACCGTGATCGCCTCTTCAAGCTGGTGGGTGATCAGCAGCGCGGTGCTTCCGCATTCGCGTGCCAGCTTCACGAAGGTCTCCCTCAGCTCCGCCGCCGTGACCTCGTCCAGATGCCCGAACGCTTCGTCCGCGAGCAGTATCTTGGGCTTCAGCACAAAGGCCCGCGCGATAGCCGCGCGCTGGCGCATGCCGCCCGACAATTCGTGAGGATAGGCATCAACGAACTTCGAAAGGCCCAGACGTTCGAGCCATTCCAGCGACCTGGCACGCTGCTCCTTCTCGGGAATTCCGAGCAATTCGAGCGGCAGCTTGACGTTCTCCAGACAGCTACGCCAAGGCAACAGCCGGTCTTGCTGGAACACCGTCGCGATGCGGCCGCGGAAGTGATCGAAATCGCCATAAGGCGTCTTGCCGCCGATCGAGATCATGCCTTCGGTCGGATGGTCGAGACCGATCATGATATCGAAGAACGTCGACTTGCCACAGCCGGTCTGTCCGACAATGGCGACGATTTCGCCGTCCGCAATCTTGAAGTCGAGCCGGCCGATGGCGGTGACGTTCTGCCCGCTCGTGGTCTGCCGGAACGATTTGCTCAGATTGGAAACGTCGACCGCAATTGAAGTCGTCATTGGCGCCACCTCAGAACATGGGTTTCAAAGCGGCTGAGAAGCCCCTCGAAGACAAAAAGAGCGATCACCAGGACGAGCGTCCAGGCAAAGACGTCGGCCACCGAAAACAGCTCCTGGGCAACAGCAAGCTGATGTCCAATACCCGTCACCGCGCCGACCAGTTCCGCGATCGTGACAACGCGGATCGCGAGGCTGAGATTGATTTTCCAGCTCGTGATGATGCTCGGCATCGACGCCGGCAGCATCAGTTTCGTAAAGAACTGCCAGCCGGTCGGCCGGAACGACTTCATCATGTCGCGCAGCTCCTTCGACGTGCTGTGCATACTGTCGAGCGCGTCGACCAGGAATATCGGCGCGCAGGTGATGACCAGCACGAACAGAATCCTGAACTCGACCGACCGGAACCAGAGAATCGCGAACAGAATCCACGAAATCACCGGAACCGCCATCAACAGGCGAACGACCGGGGTGAGATACCGGTCGGCCGTTTTTGACAGGTAGAACATCACTGCGAAAGCAATGCCCAGAACGAACGATACCACCAACGCCACCAGCACGCGGAGCAACGTCAGCCCCACATCCGCCAGCGTAATATGAAGCAGGCTCGCGCCGATTTTCGTAAAATCGGGAAACGCAAGTTGCGGTATCCCGATCGCCGGCGCCACGTACGACAGCAGTTGCCAAATCGCAGCCATGACCAGGAGCGACGTGATGGCCTCTCGCGGAATGCGTGGAGGCAGAGGAGCAGCGCGCTGCTGGATTGCTATTGGCTCAAGCATTGTTTCGTCCCAATTCGTTTCATTAGTCGATTACGGCGCGTAGATGATATCCGGATCCGGCTTCTTGTTGAAGAATCCAGACGCGACCGCGAGTTCCAGCAATTCCCAAATGCTGTCGCGCTGAGCGCCCCAAGCCGGGTGAATCTCGAACTCCATCTTCTTGTTCAGCGTGGCGGTCTTGAAGACGCCGGGAGCCAGCTTGACCGTTTCGACGACGATCTTGTCGGCCTGGTCGGGATTGGCCTTGATGAAGTCGACGGTGTCCTTCATCGCCCCCATCAGGCGGGCCACGGATTCCGGCGAGCGCTTCAGGAATTCTTCACGCCCAGCGATCACCGTCTCCCATCCTTCGCGGCCGGTCATGGCCTTCCACCCCTCGCTGCCATTGAAGATGATGCGAAGGTTCGGGTTTTCGATAGCCGTCGCGGTGGCGAGCGGCTCGGCGATCATCGCGGCATCGACCCGCTCCGCCAGCAATTGGGCTTTCGACAGCGCGAAATTGGCGCTGATCAGCGTCATGTCCTTGCTGAGCGTGATGCCCAGGCTGCGCGCATAGATCGCAACGACCTGATATTGCGAACCTCCCATATCGATCGCGAGGGTCTTGCCCTTCAGATCGGCGAGAGATTTCACATCGGGATTCCTGCTGAAGATCGACAGGTCGGAAAGCTTGAGGCCCGTCGCGAAGATCTTGAGCGGCACGCCTTCGCTGCGAAGTTTCTGCAAATTCGTCGGACCGCCCATGATGACGTCGACCTCAGCCGTGGTGAAGCCGCCGTAGAACGCCGCAATCGAGGGATACAGATGAATATCGAGATCGAAGCCGTGCTTGGCGTCGAACTTGTTGGCCTTCAGGATATTCCACATGATCGGGTTGGACAGCGGACCTGAAATGCTGCCGACCGAAATTTTCGGCAGGGTCTGCGTCCATGCCGCAGACGATCCACCGCAGATTGCGATAACGATCGTCCAGAATGCCAGTGCGAATTGTGTAATTTTTTTCATTGGTTTCCTCCTTTATTGACCCGACCTAGGTCATGCTGTTCAAACGGATCACGCTTGATCCGACTGTCTCCCGTTTTTCCATTCTACGGTGCGCCTCCGCGACCTCGCTCAGCTCAAACGACTGGCCGACGACGACACGAAGACCGTTTCGCAAATTCAAGAAATAGCTCTCGGCGTAACGCAACAGGCTTTGGCGCGACTGCGCGTAATGCACGAACCGCGGCCGCGTCAGATAAAGCGATCCTTTGGCGCCGAGCTCGTTTACATCCAACGGCGGCGGATCGCCCGAAGCCGACCCGAAGCTCACCAGCGTTCCGCGCAAGGCCAGGCTGTCCAGCGATGCCTGGCAGGTTGATTGACCGACGGAATCATAGACCACGGAGACCCCCTTCCCGTCGGTCAGAGACCGAACGCGCTCGGAGATATTCTCGCGCGAGTAGTTGATCACATGGTCGTAGCCGTGCGCGCGGGCGTGTTCCGCCTTCGCGTCACTGCCCACTGTTCCGATCACGATGGCACCGAGTTGCTTGGCCCATTGGCCGGCGATGGTGCCAAGACCGCCTGCCGCCGCGTGGAACAGAATCGTTTGTCCGCGCTGAACCGGAAAAACCTCGGTGAGGAGAAAACAAGCGGTGATGCCTTGCTGCAGCGTCGCCGCGGCGGTCGCGTCATTTACGTCATCCGGCAGCGGAACCAGGCGATCGGCCGCCACCAGACGGTAGTGCCCATAACTTCCAGGACCAATTCCCGCATAGGCCACGCGTTGCCCGACAATCACCGTCTCAACGCCCGCGCCGAGCGCTTCGACGATGCCGGCACCGGCGACGCCGAGACCGGTCGGCAGCGGCAAGGGATAGTGTCCTTGCCGCTGGTAGATATCGAGATAGTTCAGGCCGACCGCCGTATGGCGAACGAGCACCGTTCCCGGCTGCGGAGCCGGGATTTGTTCGTCATGCAGTCGCATGACGTCCGGCTCCCCAAAACGCTCAATGCGCACGATGCGGTTCATTGCACAATCACCTGATGACAACGGTCAGCCGCGCCGATCAAATCGGATAATGACGCGGTTCGGTCTGGATGGTCATCCAACGAAGCTCCGTGAACTCGTTGACGCCGGCGCGGCCGCCAAATCGCCCCCAGCCGCTGTCCTTCACGCCACCGAACGGAACCTGCGGCTCGTCATGAACAGTCGGCCCATTGATATGACACATGCCGGTCTCGAGCTGTTGCGCGACACGCAGCGCACGCGCCGTATCACGCCCGAACACGGCAGCGGAGAGCCCGTACTGCGTATCGTTGGCGATCCGTACCGCTTCCTCCTCCGTGTCCACCTCGACCACTGCTGCGATCGGCCCGAAGATTTCCTCCTGATAGATCCGCATCTTCGGCGTGACGCCGGTCACCACGGTCGGGCTGAAGATCGCGCCGTCGGCGTTGCCGCCGGCCTTGACGACGGCTCCCTTCGACACCGCATCGGCGACCATATCGCTCATGCGTCGCACCGCGTCCTGGCTGATCAGCGCCCCGATCTGGGTGTCGGGCAGGCTGGGATTTCCGACGCGAAGCTTGCTTGCCCGCGCCGCGAGTTTTTCGACGAAAGCCGTTGAGATCGAACGATCGACAATGATGCGATCGGTCGACATGCAGATCTGCCCCTGATTCATGAAGGCGCCGAAGCTTGCGGCATGCGCCGCCTCCTCCAGGTCGGCATCCGGCAACACGATAAACGGCGCCTTGCCGCCGAGTTCGAGTAGCGCCGGCTTGAGATGGCGTCCCGCGACTTCGGCGATCGCCCGGCCGACATGGCTCGACCCGGTGAAATTGACGCGACGAACACGAGCGTGGGCGATCAGCGCTTCGGTCACGGTGGCGGCTTCGTCCCGCGCGCACGACACAATGTTCAGCACCCCCGGCGGCAAACCGGCTTCCTCGAAAATTTCGCCGAGCAGGTATTGCGCCTGCGGCGCCATCTCCGAGGCCTTGAGGACGACGGTATTCCCGCAGACCAACGGCACCGCGATCGAGCGCACCGCAAGAATAACCGGGGCGTTCCACGGCGCGATCGCCAGGATCACGCCGACCGGCTGGCGTACCGCCATCGAGAGCGAGCCCGGAACGTCGGAAGGAATGGTTTCGCCGATCGACGAGTACGCCAACGCCGCAGCCTCGCGCAGCATCCCGGCGGCCAGCCTGCAGTTGAAATCGCCCCATGGTTTCGGTGAACCGATTTCGGTCGCGACCATTCCGGACAGAGTCTGGGCGCGGGCGGCAACAAGATCGGCTGCTTTGGCGAGAATCGCGCGACGCTCCGCCGGCTTGGTGGCGGCCCATCCGGGGAAAGCGGCGGCAGCAGCATCGGCTGCGGCAATCGCGTCCGTGGCGCTCGCTGCGGGAACGTCGCAAAGCTTCTCGCCGGTATAGGGATCAAGCTTTGCGAACTTGCGCGAACCTTCCGCAGATCGCCGCTTACCCCCGATGAACAACTGCAATTCCTTCATGGCTCCCTCCTTTTTAATCGATAATCGATTATTATTCGTTGTGCAGGAATCCGCCCTGCATCAATCGTTTCAACAGCAAAGAACCGGCGCGACGTGTCGCGCCTGTCCTTTGAACTCACACCAGCACGACCCCCGCACCTTCCTCCGCTGACGCGAGAGCGTCATGGACGAACCTCGTACCCAGATCCAAAACGAATTGCTCGATCACGGCCAATGCGCGAGGTCGCCCGGTCGGTACACAGATGGCTTGCGCGATCGCCGAGAACTGTCCCGGCAGAACGACGGAGCCGGCGTGCTGGACCGCATGATGCAGCAGGATCTGGCGAACGCCCGCAACGGCATGCGCCTTGTGTCCTTGAAATAGTTCGAAAGCCGCAGCGGGCGTCGATGCCCGAACCAACCGCGCGTGCTTTAGTGTTCGGGTGAGAAAGAGATCGTAAGCCGCGTTCTCGGCGACCGCGATGCGCACACCCGGCTGATCGAGATTCTCGATCGTCCCGTACCGTGCGGCATCCCGTACCAGATAGGTGCCTTCCAGAACGAGATAGGGCGAGGAGAAGCTGACTTTCTCGGCCCGCTTCGGATCCTGCGCCAGAAAGGCGACATCCCATTGCCGCGTCTGCGCGGCCGCGAACACGTGGCCTGCGGCCTGGTAAATCACGAACATCAACGGCACACCGAGACGACCCGCCAATTCGCGCGCCAGCTTCGGCGTGATGCCGCTCGGCTGGTCGGCGTTGACACCGGGCTGCGCCAGAACCGAATTGCCGAGATTGATGGCGACCCGCAGCGTTCCGGACGGCGCAATGTCGCTAACGTCCTGCAATGTGCGCTCCGCGAGCACGTCAATCATGATCGCGACTTTCTCGTGCAGATATCGATTGCATTGTGCCCCTCTTCCTCAACGCTCGACGAAGGATCGAAGCGCCGCTTCGGTGCCGCGTGCGAGAATTCCGACGTCGACCGCGATCGCGACGAAAGTTGCACCTAGTTCCAAACAACGCTTCGCGAGGCCGACATCAGATGTCAGGATTCCGGCAGGCTTTCCACACGCGCGAATCCGCCGAATGCCGTCTTCGATAGCGCCGACGACATCCGGGTGCGCCGGGTTTCCGAAGTGCCCCAGGCTGGCCGCCAGATCCGCCGGACCGATGAAAACGCCATCGACGCCGTCAACCCGCGCGATCGCTTCGAGCTGGCCGAGCGCCGCAGCGGTCTCGACCTGAACCAGCAGGCAAAGTTCGTCCTGTGCGCGCCTGGCATAATCCTTGACCCGTCCAAAGCGCGTTGCGCGGGTCAGCGCGGAGACACCGCGCACGCCAGCCGGCGGATAGCGCATCGCGATCACCGCTTGCTCGGCCTCCGCCGCATCCTGAACATAGGGAATAAGCAGGGTTTGCGCGCCGATATCGAGAAAGCGCTTGATCAGAACGGTGTCGTTGGTCGCGGGCCGCACGATCGAGGAAACATCGTAGGCAGCCGTCGCCTGCAGTTGCGGCAGCACCGTCAACACTTCGCCGGGCGAATGCTCGGTATCGAACAGCAGCCAGTCATAGCCCGAACCCGCGACGGCTTCCGCCGCGTAGCTTCCTGGAAGACTGCACCACAAGCCGAACTGAGGCTCGCCGGCGATAAGCCGCTGCTTGAAGCGATTGACGGGAAGCTCCACCGCGAACCTCAATCGAATGCCACGCCGATCGACCCGAGCGGACCGTAATCGGCGTAAATGACGTCACCGGAAGCGATGTCGACGGGGCGCGTGAACGAACCGGCGAGAACGATCTGGCCTTTCTCGATCTTGCCGCCGACGGCGTGAAGCTTGTTCACCAGCCACGCGATGCCGGCAGCCGGATGTCCCATGATCGCTGCAGAGACACCCGATTCCTCGATTACCCCGTTTTTCGACAGCGTGGCCCCTACCCATCGGATGTCGACATCCATCGGGGCGATCGTGCGTCCACCGACCACGATCGCGCCGAACGCGGCGTTGTCGGCAATCGTATCGACGATCGCGCGCGGCACCTCGGTCCGGTAATCGATAATTTCAAGTGCGGGCGTAACGAACTCCGTGGCACGCATCACGTCATAAACCTGGACGTTCGCGCCTTCGATATCCTTGCCCATGATGAACGCGAGCTCGACTTCCAGCCGCGGCTTGATGAAACGACCCGCCTTGATCCTCGCGCCGTCCTGAAAGAGGGCGTCGTCCAGAATCCGGCCGTAATCCGGCTCGGTCATCTTCGATGCCATCTGCATTGCGCGCGACGTCAGGCCGATCTTGTGCCCGACGACCCGCGCACCATTGGCAATGCGCCCTTCCGCCCAAATATCCTGAACGCGATAGGCATCCGCGATTTCCATCTGCGGGAATGTCTTGCTGAGCTGCTGAACCGGCTTTTTATCGCGCTCGGCGCGCAGAATCTGCTCCGCGCCCTGGCGGCGCTGCTCCTCGGTCAGCATGGATCGTCTCCGGTTAGGATGAAGTTGATTTCATTTGATCGGGGGTCGCGGCAGCACGGCTTCGCCGGGCTCCATGACATAGGTGTAATCGAGCGAATACCACGGCGCCGCTATCTCTCTGCGGCGAGGATCCGGCTCATCGTGCTGGACGAAATTGCCGACCAGCGCCCGCGTCACGCCGAACTGCACGTCACTGTCGATATGCGGATCGCTCGGGTCGTAGACCTGCGATATCAAAACCTTGAATCCGGATTTGAAGATCAGCGCATGCAGATGCGCGGGCCGGAAAGGATGGCGGCTCTGGATGGCGAGGAGATCCCCGACCACGCCATTGGTCGGGATCGGATAGCCCACCATCTTCACCGTGGTGAACCAGAACCGGCCCTCCTGATCCGTCGTGAACTTGCCGCGCAAATTCATCTCGGCCTGATCGGGATCCTGGTTCTCGTAAAGACCGACCGGCGAGGCGTGCCAGACATCGACTTCCGCGCCCACAACCGGCGCGCCCGCCTGATCGACGACCCGACCGCTGACCAGCAGTGGCACTCCAGGCGTCTCGGAACGAACGATCGACTCGCCGTTTGCGGTGTGGGGAGAGTTCAGGCGCCAGAATGGGCCAAGCAGCGATTGTGAAGTCTCGGTCTGCCCCTTGTTGCCATTGTTGAGCAAACAAACCAGCGAGGATACGCCGAGCGAACCGGCCATCAGAACGGCTTCGTTGTGGGTATCGCTCGAGAGCTGGCCGATCCTGTTGATCACCGCCGTCGCCGCCCGGAATTCGTCCTCCGTCAATCTGACGTCACGGACGAACGCATGCAGGTGCCCCACCAGCGAGACCAGAATCTCGCGCAAGCGCGGGCTTTCAGTTTGGCCCATCACTGCGAGAGCCGCAGTGGTGATGTCCTGCTCGTGTTCAATAATCATGGCGTTTTCCTGCGGTAGCCTTCTCACAATAATCGATTATCTTGTCAATAAGCGATTTTGTCCTCGGCGAGTATTGAGGGCCAACCTGCAGAAGGGAAGAAAAATAACCCAATAAAAACAGTTAAATGAGTGAGAAAAATATGCGCCTGCCCTCACCGACAGCCGCGTCAGATAATCGTTTATAATCGGAGAATCGATGCTATGATCCCCATCTCGATGGCTCACGGTATTGCTCTCGCGGAGCCATCCATGCCGCGGCCGAGATGGATCGATATCTGATGCTTTCCCCTCTGGATGCTTTTGACGAAACCAAAAACACCCTCGCGTCCCACCTCGTCGACCGGTTACGCGAACAAATCCTGTCCGGGCACCTCGCCCCCGGCTCGAAGATCAACGTCGAAAGTATTCGAAGGAACCTTGGCGTCAGCCTCAGCCCGCTTCGGGAGGCGCTCGCCCGCCTGATAGCCGTTGGCTTGGTGCAATTGCGCGATAACAAGGGGTATTCCGTCTCCCCCATCTCGTTGGCGAACCTTTCGGAAATCACCCAGTTGCGCGTCGAATTCGAAAGCCTCGCACTTGGATATGCGATCAAGAACGGCGATCTCCATTGGGAGAGCGACGTGATGCGCGCGCTTTACAAGGTCAACAAGACGACACGCATCGAGAACGACGTCGAAACCCTGGATGCCTGGGAGCGCGCGCATCGGCAATTCCACCTGACTCTGATCGCGGGCTGCAGCATGCCGATGCTGCTGAACTTTTGCGACGTTCTGCATAACCTCAATGATCGCTATCGACGACTCCGTCTCGTCGAACGCGGTATCGATCGCAACATCGTGGCAGAGCACAGCGAAATAGCGCAGGCCGCTGTCGCGCGCGATCAACCGGCCGCTTGCGAAAAACTCCGCGAGCACATTTTGCGCACGGGAAACAATCTCAAGGCAATTCTGTCGACTCAAATTCCAGCCTGACGTGCTCGGCGGCCCAGTCGTCAGGCCGCCCGGATCGCCTGCCCCAAATTCATATGCCGCCGTGATCGCGGATGTACTGCACACACCGCATATGGGTATCCGGCCCGAACGCGCGCGAATAGACGGCCGGCACGATCGCATCGCATTCCGCAATCACGTGCGGATTGATCTCGATCCATTCATAAACACAGAAGTGGCTCCCGACGTCTGGCGGTGCGGACGGCGGCGCGGCGATATCTGTGATCGGAACCACGTGGTCGCCATCCGCGTCCTGAATGCGCACCGAGTTCATACTACTTGGAAACAGCGTGCGGATCTCGACGGTGAATGGCCTCAAAGCAGGCAGGGGAATGTCCTGTGTTATCCAGAACAGCCCGAACATCGGTGGCCGTATAGGGAATGGCAACTGTTCGATAATGGCCTGGTCGTTCAGGTTCGGCGTCTCACCGCTGGCAATGATGTGAAGAAACCCGGCCGCGCGGAACGCCTTGTAGGATGCACGACCGTGATGCTTGTCGGGCATGCGTCTCGTCTCCAGTACGATGGCTATTGCGTGCTACCCACGCCGATCGTCACGTCGTCCTTGCCGTCGACGACGGTGACTTCCGAATATTCGTGGTGCGGCGGACGCTCTTCGTAGCGGAGCGGGATCGTAGTGACCTTGTCACCGGACCCTCCCTCCGGCGGTTGCGCGCTGACGTCGAGAAGCAGAATGTCCGGATTGAAGCCCTGCGGCGATCGCCGCGTTAGCACGACGTGCCAGCCGGTGGTCGGAACTTGCACATCGCCCATGACGATCAGTTTCGGGCCGGCGCCCGGCATCCGATCGATCCAGGCCTTGAAGGTGTTCTTCATGATAGTCGGCATTTGAGGCTCCTTTGCCTGGTCGAGTATTCCGATTGCAGTCGGAACTGAACGCTGAAAACCGCCGATCGTTGATCCCTCCTCCTGAGCTTGCATCCCGGACATCGTTCACCGAGCCATCGATGAATTGAGTACGCCGGCAAATCCAAAAAAGAGCCGTCCCGTGCCCGGGACGGCAGTTCCGGGAGGTTACCGATCGTCGTAACGCACCCAATATCGACAACCGCCGTGATGGGTGCGTGATCGCTTCGTGAATCCGGCATTTCATGGCGCAACGAATTGGAACTGGTACGCAGTCTCCTATTGCGGGCTTGCTGCGGAGGCGAAAAATTCACCGGTCCATGGCCGGCGTATGGCATCGATATGCCAGGCCATCGACCACTTCGCTCCTGGCGCGGGATCCGGGACGTCGATGCGAATATCCTGCGCATCCACCAGGCCGCGGCTGTGGGCGTTGCGGCCCCCGGCACACAAACGAAGCGAGCCGAACGCTCCGTTGATCCTTGCATATCCTTCGGCCGGGAAGAAAAGGCCGGCGATCTTAATCCCGCGCGGAAGGTGCCGTACCAGTAGAAATACGCTCTCGGTTCCGCGCTCATTTTCCGATAGCAGAATTCCGAAGGCCGTCTTGGATGGGGCAAGCCCGATCGGTGTGTCCGCCTGCTCGTGCGGCATCGCTTCCGTACTGGCGATGGTCAGATACTCGTTCTCCGGGCCGAAACGCGAAACGATTGCCCATCTTCGTATCGATCTGACGATTTCGGTCGGCTTTTCATACTTGGCAACGCTAACCGTCGCGGCCATCGCAACAACGAAACCGCCTTGTGACATTCTGTGCCTCCAGATCCCAAAGCCTGACGCCCGGGGATCGTCGGTAATGCTAAAGGGGGAACGTGAGCCGAACGTGAAATACCTGATCGTTGGGGTATGAGTTGCGCCGTGAGGGAAAACTAAACTATAGATAACTAAGGGGTATTTCGGATTCACAGATGACGGTGATCAGCCTAAAGCCGCATCAATTTGACAGCTCAACCACAGGTGAATCGAGTTTGATTCGCCCGGATGTGCTTTCGATCTCCGTCCTGGGAAACATGTCGCTCGCCTTCAACGGGCGCGACATCAAGATCAAGAGTCGCAAATCCCGCGCGGTCCTCGCCTTCCTGGCACTGAGCGAGAGCCGCCAGGAGACGCGCGAACGTCTTGTCGGACTGTTTTGGAGCGAATCCGAGGAACAAAAGGCCCGTGGTTCGCTCCGCCAGACCCTGCGCGAACTTCGGCAGGCATTGCTTGAAGCCGGTTACCATGGGCTGCAAACCGAGAAGCTCGCGATCGAGCTCGAACCGAAAAATCTGGAGGTGGATCTTTGGTCCATCATCCACGCCGCCGAACAGCAGCGTGCACATCCCCTCGTTCTCAATACGCCGCGGGTGGCCGAGACGGTTCTGGACGGTCTCGAGGACATCGATCCGGAATTTCGCGTTTGGCTGCTCGCCAAACGCCAGACTTTCCACGATCGGTTGATCCGCGGGCTCGAGGGCGGCCTTGTCGGCACCGGAGCCGACCCGCAAAACAAGAAGCTCCTGGCCGAGGCGATCATCAATCTCGATCCGACGCACGAAGATGCCTGCCGGTGCTTGATGCAGGCGCGGGCCGAAGAGGGCGACGTCGCGGGCGCGCTCCGGGTTTACAAGGTGCTGTGGGACCTGCTCGACGATGAGTACGGAATGGAGCCCTCGGTCAAGACCCAACAGCTGGTGGCGGACATCAAGCAAGGAAGCTTCGAGCGAACGCAGCCGGATCCCTCGCCTGCGATACCGCCCCGCTCCCATGTTCCGGACTCCGGTTCGGGTCCACAAACCTTCAACGCGGCGCGCCTTGCGCAATTGCACCAACTGCCCTCGGCGGCGACCGCCACCCCGCCCAGCAAGATCGCGCTGCTGGTCAGCCAATTCCAGATGAACGGCGTAGCGCCCGACAAGGCGCATCTGGTTCACGGCTTCAGACATCATCTCATCGCGTCCTTGATCCGCTTTCGCGAATGGAGCGTCGTGGACGATGTCGCGGCGCCGGCCGCCGCCCAGCGCCGGCCGCTGCATGCGGCCCAGTACGTCATCGACGCGACGGCCTATCAGGCCGGCGCCGTCGCCAACGTCATCCTGACCCTGCGACAGAATGAGACCGGCACCTTCATCTGGAGCGAGAATTTCGAGCTCAAGCTGGAAAACTGGTTCGAGGCGCAGCAACGCGTCATCCGTCGAACCACAACGTCGCTGAATGTGCAGCTTTCGACCGAGCGGCTGATGCGGCTCGCGCGCGAGCCGGACGTTTCGCTGGAAGTCTATGACCGCTGGCTACGGGGCCAGGAGATGATTTTCAGTTTCAGCCCGGGCAACTGGAAAAGAGCAGCGCAAATCTTCGCCGACGTCATCCGCGAAGCGCCGCACTTCTCCTCCTCCTACAACAGTCTCGTTCAGCTCAACAATACGATTCACCTCACGCATCCCGGCATCTTCCGCGATCTCTCGAAAACCAAGGAAACGATCGCGCTGGCGAGAACCGCGGCGCAGCTGGATCCCGTCGATTTTCGCGCGCAACTTCATCTCGGCTGGTCGCTCACATTGGCCGAGCAGCATGCCGAGGCAGAGGTCCATATGGACCTCGCCCGCGAGCTGAATGAAAACGATCCCTGGACCCTGATGTCCAGCGCCCTCTATTATGCATTCAGCGGGAAATTCGACCGGGCCGAGAAACTAGCCAATGACGCCTCTGAATTAGCGCTCGCGCCCGGCTCGCTCTTCCTTGGGTATCAGGCCGTCATTCATTTCCTGTGCGGCAACTATCTCGGCGCCGCGGAAGTTGTCGATCACGCCCTGATCGCGACGATCCCCGCCTGGAAGGCCGCAGCATTGCACCATCTTGGCCGTCATGAAGAGAGCGCCAGGGAAGCCGAGCGATTCCTCAATGGCGCACGGACGGCATGGTTCGGAAACACCCCTCCGACCGACGCGGCAATCGCCCACTGGCTGCTGCATTCCCATCCCATCAGCCGCCGCGAGGACTGGGAACGCCTGCGCGATGGCATCCACGGCGCAGGCATTCCCGTTTCCGGCCTCGAACATCGGAAGTGGTGACGGCCGGCTGGATCGGTATCAGGTACAGAGGCCGATCGTATAGTCGCCGACACGCAGGGCGTGGAATCTGAGCTTCTCGTCGAGTGTATTGCCGATCACGGGATCCGTGCCAAAAACATCCTTGTAGAATGACGGCAAGGGGTACGACCCCGCTCCCGCCAGCATCGTCTCCGAGTCCTCGATCATCTCCTTCGGTGGAAGCTTGATGAACATGACTTCCTTCGACGCCTGCGCGATCACGATTGACGTGATCTGAGCCGGGATCGTTATCCCGAGCTGGGCATCGACGCATTGTTGCTTGAATTCATCCAGGGTGGTCGGACGCGGGTATGTTTTTCCGTCTCCGAGATAATTCTTCCCCGTTGCCCATGTCTTGACCAGCTTGCCCCACTTGACGTCATCGGTAAATTTCACTCGTTCAAGTGCCATCGTCTCTCTCCTCGTTGGGTTGAAATGCGCGTGCGCAGATTAAAGGAAGGCTGGCTGCCCAGCCTCCAGGTCGGAAACTTTCGCGGTAAATTTGATCAGATCAGCCATCGTTTCGATTTCTGGGATGTCTTCCAGATAGTTCTTGTCCCCTCCGTAGATGCTCTTTGAAAGCTCGAACAATGATGTCTTGAGATTCGGGCTGTCGATCTCGGCGGGAAGCTTGTCGAGATCAAGCGCCCCAAAAATGGTTTCCGCCACGATGATCGAACCGAGCACGCCCAGACGCAGGCCAAGCGCTTCCGGATCACATGCCGCTTCGCACAGAATGAACAGGAACAACGGAGGATCATTCGACAGAGCCGCAATGTCATCGGCCGTCAGGTGTTCGGAATCAGAACTCGGCGGACCAAGGCATTCGGCGATCATGGCAGCGCGCGCGTCGTGGCCTGCCTTGTCGGCCTTCAGATATGGCGAGAGCGCAACCAACTCGGGGCGCTCGGCTTCGATTTTCTCGAGCAACGCATCGACGGACCAGAGGTCGACGAATATACCGCTCATCAGATCGCGATACGCCAGACGCGTGGAATGGGTGCGGTCGATATCATTGAAGCCCACGAGCTTCTGGCTCAATCTCGGACCAATGCGCCGGCTGAGATTGGGAGCCGCATCGCCGATCTCGAAAAAATGAGACCATCTGACCATCCACTCGACGCTCAGCGGCATGTCGCGCGGAGCCTTGCCGGAGGTCTGACGAAGTACCTGGTCCAGCAGAAAGACATTCTTGTCGTTGATGCGATAGTCGCCCCGTATCATCGCGTGGGCGAAGCGAAACGCCGCATGCGAGAATTCGAGCGGCATATTCCAATTGCTCTTTGCGCGCCCATCTTCTTCATCGAGGAATACCGGTGTATCGCCCGCATAGCGGTCGTAAATCTTCCGATGCAGAATACGCCGCATCAGGTCTTTCCGGATAACATTGCGATAGATCAGCGTGACCGCGTGGCGTGCGCAAAGATAGCGATCGAAGCTGGCTTCCCATAGCGAGCCGGCCATCACTTTCTGCTCGCGTTGCGGAAGCAGTTTCTTCAGAATTCCATTGTTCAGGAGATGAAATAACGCCGTCATCTGGGCGAGGATCGCGTGGTCGTCATTCCTGGCATCGGCGATCATGGGTTCGGTAAGGGCGGCCCCAACATCGACCTCTGTGACGTTTTCCGTACCCGCTCGCGCGATGTCGCGAAACGGGCATTTCACCGACCGGTCCGCCTCCCGTGTTCGCCCGAGGCGCAGCATTGTCCGGGTGCCGCCTTCGTATGAGTCGGGTTTGTCGTCGAGCGCATAAGCATGCGGACAGACCATGGGTCCATCGCCGTAGATGGTTTCCAGCCTGAGGAAAGAGGTCCGGGCGTTGCGGACGCCACTCCTTGAATCATCGAGAATGGAAACAGCAAGCGACGTCTGAACGACGTCATGCGCGACAATTTGAAGAAAGTAGGTATAGCCGGACGGAAGATTGGGATTCTCGGTAATATCAGCGGGCGGATTGAATTTCCCGGCGTCATCGGCCGCGTGCTCGGGCCATTCGAAGGGCGTAAAGTCGACCAACCGATCGGCAAGACGGCTCATCATCCTGCGCGTTTGTTCTGTAATTTCCCGATTGTCGTGCGGGCCCCGGCCATTGATCTTGAGCGACTGATCGGGAGTCGGGGTTCCCATAAAGTGGCGAAATCCGTCGATCTCCGGGCGATACCGGGGTATCGGCACATCCATAAGATCATCGTGAGCAGGCGGCGGTTTCTTGTCGTCGAAATGCTCCTTGAAGAACTTCTTCAGCTTCTCGGGATCGCCGCCGACCAGCCTATGCGCCCTCGGGTCCCCACCCCCGTGCCCGCCCATTAGTTTCCCCCGTTATCCGCCCCTTGAAAGCTGTTATGGCACCAAGCGTGAAGCGACCGTGAATCGCGCAGACGCTGGCTTGCTCGGCAGGATTGCCGCGGCGCGCGATTGTTGTTTGAGTGCTAGGGTAAAGCCCGATCCATGCTGTTGGAGCCCTAGCGAAGAATGCCGTTTCTCAGTCCCCTCGATCTGCACCAAGGGCCTGGGGCCGCGCTTCTGGATCGGGTCAGGCATGAAACATCTCCCGAGCTTGCCGCCGCTGCTAATCACTTCGCACGCGCATTCGTCGTGGGATCGCCTTGGGCGCCAGGATTTTGCTGCATCGGCGCCGAGCTCGCGCTCGACCAGGCAGCGGCGGCTGCCTACGGAGCGCCCCGGCTGAGCGTGGCCGGCAATGGCGAGACGATGGAATCCGCCCTCACCTCCTGTCTCGGTGAGGCGGTTGACCGTCTGGCGGTGGTCGAGCGCCCCGGCGACATCAGTGCAACGGGCTCAGCGCAGGAATTTGGCGCCAGCCTTGCCGGTAGCTGGATTTCGCAAGCGGCATTTTCGGCCGGTGAAATCGACTGGGTCGAGGCGCGTTCTGTCACAACCGCAGAGACCCTCGCACTGCCGGCCGACCTTTGCCTGCGCCGGGCGCCGGAGCGCCGGTTCATCGACCCCGTGGGCGCGCTTTCCTCCGGCGTGGCAGCCGGGCCTGATTTTGCATCGGCAGCGGTTCGTGGCGCGCTTGAACTCTGCGAACGCGATGCTGCCGCTTTGTGGTGGCTCGGCGGCAGGCCGCCGAAAGCGTATCCGCTCGAGCACCCGGCCAGCATTGCCGGCACGGAGCTGATCAGGCAGTTGCGACAGCATCGGACCGACCGCCGAACCCTTCTGCTTGATATTACGACCGACCTCGGCATCCCCTCGGTCGCGGCATTGTCGCTCGATGAAAGCGGTCGTGGACTTGCCTGCGGCCTCGCGGCAAGGCTGGACTGGGAGGCGGCTACACGGGCGGCAATTCTCGAAATGTGCCAGATGGAACTGGCAGCTCCGCTGGCGGAAGCCAAACGTGCCGAGCGAGGGGACGCCGCGCTCAACGACACCGACCGGCGGCATCTGCAGCGGGCGGCTTTCGCAGCGTCGAATTGCGAACTGATCCATCCCCGGGACGTCTCCGAATCCGCACAATGCCCAATCGCACATGATCCTCTGCAAGGTATCGCATCTCAACTGGATGACGTTGGTGTTAGGCTCTTTGCCGTCGACCTGACCCGTTCGGACCTCGGTGTTGCGGTGGCGCGAATGGTCTCGGCGGAATTGCAACCCTACACGACGGACATCGTGACCGAACGGCTGAGACAATGTCGAGCCAATGGCAGCGATCTTCGCTTGCCGACCGTAGCGATACCGCTTTTCTGATGGCCCCGCGTGTGTACAACGACGGGGTCCCGCACATTACGATGGCTCGGCGAATACCTCGCAACGTCTCCATCGCGGGGCATGCTATTTGCAGGAAATCCTGCGGGCGCCACCCTCGAATAAAGCGATCTCATGACACAAAAAATCGTCAACCTTGTCAGCCATCCCCTGGTCCAGCACAAACTCTCGCTGATGCGTGAAAAGGATTGCTCCACCAAGGGCTTTCGCGAGCTTCTGAACGAGATAGGCATGCTCCTGTGCTACGAGGTCACCCGGGACCTTCCCCTGGAAATGGTCGACATCGATACGCCGGTCGCTGCGATGAAGGCGCCAAAACTCACGGGCAAGAAACTCACACTCGCTCCCATATTGCGCGCGGGCGCCGGATTCCTCGACGGCATGCTAGCGCTGCTACCGTCAGCGCGCGTCGCGCATATCGGCCTCTATCGGGATCCCAAGACGCTTCAAGCCGTCGAATACTTCTTCAAGGCGCCGCAGAATTTGTCGGATCGCATGGTGATTCTTCTTGATCCAATGCTTGCGACAGGAAATTCGGCTTGCGCCGCGGTCACCCTGCTGAAATCGCGAGGTGCCGGGGATATCAGGTTCGTCTGCCTGCTCGCGGCTCCAGAAGGCATCACCCAATTTCATCACGAGCATCCAGATATCCCGATCTGGACGGCTGCCGTCGACGAGAGGCTCAATGATCACGGCTACATCGTGCCTGGCCTCGGCGATGCCGGAGACAGGATGTTCGGCACCAAATAGAAGTGTGCGTTGTTGCCTGGAAGTCCAATCCTCAGTCGGACAGCTCTGCGATTGCGGCGACGGGGCCGCCGCCGGGCGGGCCCTGATGCTCGGCCCCGCCGGAAACATAGACGGCGGTGGTTCCGGACAAGCCACTGATCAATCCGCCGACAGCAGCGCGGGCGTGCCGGGTGGAGCTGATGTCCGTATCCTCGAGCATGGTGTGACGAAATCCGCGGACGATGCCGTTTGGCGAGGCTTCCGCCTTGGCGAAGATGTTGACGAGTTGGCGGCCCGTTACCGGTGCCGAGCCGTCTTCAACATGCAGTCCCACGCTTTTCAACGCGCTGATCACGGCCATGGAATCAATGGCGTCGCGCATCACGGCATGTCCGATCTCGAACGGGGCGGCCGAACTTGTCGAGTTGCCCAGGACAATGACGACATTGTGCATCAGCTCGATGCCGGCCGACGTGGACGCCACCGACGAAAACAGATCGAACCTGCGAAGAACGCTCTCGTCGTCTATCTCACCCTCGATCTCGCCCAGTGCGACCGCTACGCCCAACGCCGATGCGCCACGCGAATACGCCATCGAACCGTATGCACTGCTTGTAACAGTCTGGTTGCCGCGGGCAGCCGCAGCTTCGACTCGCTCGCTGGTCAAAAGCGGACATTTGATCTGCACAAAATGGGTGTCCTTCGGATCGACAATGGCGGCATCGGCCATCGCGGCCGCGACCGCCTTTGCCGTTTCCCTGATCTGCGCACCACGCCCGAGTTCCTCGGGCAGAAAATCCCGCGTGTGCGCCATCCCGATGCTGAGGCGCTTCCCCGAAATCCCGTCGGACCCGCGATCGGCGACGTCATTACGCGTGAAGACGGTAATATGCGGACTAAGCACACCCTCCGTACCACCCGACATCACGAAGGCGATCCGCTGTTCCACGCGGTGCGGCGGCAGATCGAGATAAGGCGCCAGGGCGACGCATAGCGCGGAGACAGCGTATTCCCGCGTGAAATCGTTGACACCGCCGTTCCCCTCGGTTTTGCCCAATACCGCCAGGATTGACTTTGGATCGAGCTTGCGGGACTCGATCAGGCTCAGCAGGCCTGCGACATCACCGGGGCCTTTGGTGGCAATGCGAACGACGTTGACTGATGTGGTACGCATACTCTTCCCCCAGGATATCTTCGGGCTAACGGCTCCCTGCGCTTCCGGGCGCGGAAAAGCTTTTGATGCCATCAAGCTGGTGTTGCCGAAAGGCGCATTTTTGAGCATCGCCCCAACCGCTTAAGCCGGGGAATGAGGCCGCGGAAGCCCGGTAATCGGCGCAACCCCGCAGCGCAGCCGATTTCATCGAGCAGCGGATAGTGCCCACTCTTTGTCTCACCTGTCGCAATTTTTGGCACATCTGTTGCATTCAATTGCTAACGGCGTTCCGGGCGCCAAGGTCGACCGGGGTCATGGGCGGACCCGGGGATCCTAAGCAAGACAATGCGGAATGGTGCGGATGACGACGGCAGCGGCGCTCGAATTGGTGCAATTGACGAAGAAGTACGGTGGCGTCACCGCCGTCGACGCCATCAACCTCAAGATTCCCGCAGGGTCCTATTGTTGCCTGCTCGGACCGTCCGGCTGCGGCAAGACATCCACCTTGCGCATGGTGGCCGGCCATGAATCGGCGACTTCTGGCGATATCCTTGTCGGGCCGAAGAACGTGACGGACCTGCCGCCTGCCGAACGAAACACGGCGATGATGTTCCAGTCCTACGCCCTGTTCCCGCATCTCTCCGTGATCGACAACGTTGCCTTTGCCTTGAAGATGAAAGGCGTTGCCAAGGCGGCGCGCCATGCCGAAGCCAAAAAGTTGCTGGAGCTCGTCGATATGCAGCCCTATGCGGCGAGGCTGCCGGCACAGCTCTCCGGAGGCCAGCAGCAGCGCGTGGCGCTCGCGCGCGCGCTGATCACCTCGCCACAGATCCTGCTGCTGGACGAGCCGCTTTCGGCGCTCGATCCGTTCCTGCGGCTACGGATGAGAGCGGAACTGAAAAAGCTGCAGCGCGAGCTTGGGATTTCCTTCATTCATGTGACGCACGGCCAGGACGAGGCGATGGCGCTCGCCGATATCGTGGTTCTGATGAATGGCGGCCGGATCGAACAGCAGGGTTCGCCGCGTGAAATCTTCAACCACCCGCGGACCGAGTTCACGGCGAAATTCATCGGCAGCCACAATGTCATCGCCATCGGCAACGAAACTTTTGCGGTTCGCGAAGATCGCCTCAAGCTGAGAAGACCGGGCGAAGCCGTCAGCGGTCCATCGATCGCGGGCACGGTCAGCGAGGTCGAATATCAGGGAACCTATATCCGTATCGCGATTGCCGCCGAGGGTGGAGCCGACATCTCGGCCCAACTCACCGAAAGTCAATTCGACGCTGCCAACTACGCCGTAGGTGAGCGTGTTCTCGCCACATGGGATCCGGCGCAGGCAAGCCCATTGATGTCCAGTCGTTCTGTAACCGTCCCGCCGCCCGAAAAGGCAGCTTGACACCTGAGGGAGATGATCATGAGCAAGTCTTCGAAATCCAATCGTGGCGTCAGCCGTCGCGCCGTGCTGAAGGGCGCGGCCGGAGCGGTGGGCCTTGCGGCAGGTTCCGGCGCCATTACCGGATTTCCCTATATCCACTCGGCCGACCCGAAAGTGTTGCGTTACCTCGGGACCGCGGTGAACGCGGGAGACGAGATCGCGAAGAAATGCATGGAAGATACCGGCATCAAGATCGAGTACATCACGGTCACGACCGACGATGTGACCAAGCGCGTCATCACCCAGCCAAACTCGTTCGACGTGCTCGATACGGAATATTTCTCACTGAAGAAGCTGGTGCCGTCGGGCAATATTTTTGCGCTCGATGCCAAGAAGATCAAGCAATTCGACAACATCACGCCGGTCTTCACCAAGGGCCAACTGCCGAACGGCAAGAAGATCGGCGACCAGGGCACCGCACCGTGGAAGGTGCTTTATCTCGAGGGAGCCAATTCCAAGACGTTTTCGAAAACACCCACCGAATTCGTGACGCTGATCCCGACCGTTTACAACGCCGATACGCTCGGCATCCGGCCGGATCTGATCAAGCGGCCGATTTCATCCTGGACCGAACTGCTCAATCCCGAATTCAAGGGCAAGGCGTCGATCCTCAACATCCCGTCGATCGGCATCATGGATGCGGCGATGGTGGTGGAGGCCACCGGCCAGCATAAATATGCCGACAAAGGCAACATGACCAAGGCCGAGATTGATCTGACCATGAAGATCATGACCGAGGCCAAGAAGGCCGGTCAGTTCCGCGCCTTCTGGAAGGATTTCAACGAGTCCGTCAACCTGATGGCGGCAGGTGAAACCGTCATTCAGTCGATGTGGTCTCCCGCGGTCACCAAGGTGCGGTCGATGGGTATCGCCTGCACTTTCCAACCGCTCAAGGAAGGCTATCGCTCGTGGGCGTCGGGGTTCTGCGTGTCGAAGGCGGTTTCAGGACCGAAGCTCGACTGGGCCTATGAATTCGTGAACTGGTATCTATCGGGATGGGCCGGCGCCTACCTCAATCGCCAGGGCTATTATTCCGCCGTCCTCTCCACCGCCAAGGCCAACATGACGCCGGACGAATGGGGCTACTGGATGGAGGGCAAGGCAGCGATCGGCGATATCAAGGCGCCCGACGGCACCATCCTCGAGAAAGCCGGCTCCAAACGGGACGGAGGCTCCTACGACGACCGCATGGGCGGCGTCGCCTGCTGGAACGCCGTCATGGACGAAAACGATTACATGGTGCGCAAGTGGAATGAATTCATCGCCGCTTGATGCCATCCTGGGATTGCCGGGCCAACGCGCCCGGCAGGCCCTGCTCCGGTGATTGAGATCGGCCTTCCAAATGCTTCAAGACCGCAAATCCGTTGTCGCGTGGCTTCAAGCCGCGCCAATGATGCTGGTCTTTGCGCTGTTTTTCCTGTTGCCGTTGGCATTTGTGACGATCGTCAGCGCGTGGGACTACAATGAATATGAGATGCTTCCCGCCTTCAGCCTGCGCGGTTACACCGATACGTTCGAAGGATGCATCGCCGAACTGCCGGGCCTGTGCACGATCCTGAAAACCTACCTGAAGACCTTGAAGCTGTGTCTGTTGACCTGGGTCCTGACGCTCCTGATCGGGTTTACCGTGGCCTATTTTCTCGCGTTCCACGTCCGGTCCAAGACCTGGCAGATCGTGCTGTCCCTGCTTTGCACCATTCCGTTCTGGACTTCGAATGTGATCCGCATGATCGCCTGGATTCCGCTTCTTGGCCGCAACGGATTGGTCAACAAGGGTCTCCAGGGCTCGGGCCTGATCCAGCAGCCGCTGGAATGGCTGCTGTTCTCCGAGTTCGCAGTCGTTCTCGCCCTCGCTCACCTCTTCACATTCTTCATGGTCGTGCCGATCTTCAATTCGATGATCCGTATCGACAAGCGCTTGATCGAAGCCGCCTATGATGCCGGAGCCACCGGATGGCAGACCCTTGTGAATATCATCATTCCCCTGGCTAAGCCGGGGATCGTGATCGGCTCGATTTTCGTGATCACGATCGTGATGGGTGATTTCGTCACCATCGGCGTGATGGGTGGCCAGCAGATCGCATCCGCAGGAAAAATCATCGAGGCGCGCCTTAACGCGCTGCAATTTCCGGCGGCCGCAGCCAACGCCGTCATCCTGCTCGGCATCACGATCATGATCATTTCGGCGCTGACGCGGATCGTCGATATCCGCAAGGAGCTGTGAGATGGGCGACAAGCGGTCGCGATCCTTTTACGTTCTTGCCGCCTTCTTCGCGGCCTATGTGCTGTTTCTCTACGGGCCGATGATCGCGATCTACATCCTGTCGTTTCAGGGCCCCGATGGCGGCCTGACCTTTCCGATGAACGGGGTTTCGCTGGTGTGGTTCGGCAAAGTGTTCTCGGGCGCAGGCATCGTCGATATCGGGGCAGCCTTCAAGCGATCGCTCAAGCTCGGCCTCGTCGTCATGATCCTGACCGTCGTTCTTTCGGTCTCGGCTGGCATGGCCTTTCGGAAATCGTTCCGCGGCGCGGCGTTCCTGTTTTATGTCGCCATCGCAAGCCTGATCATGCCGTCGATCATTACCTCGCTCGGCATCGCACTGGAATTCCGGCTGCTTGACGATTTCATCATCAAGAGCGGCGCCGAGGGCTGGACCACGGCCATGGGGCTTTTTACCTCGGGCCTCGGCGCGCATCTCACCTGGACCTTACCGTTTGGCCTCTTGATCATGTTTGCAATTTTCAATCGGTTCGATGGCCGGCTCGAGGAAGCGGCGCGCGACCTCGGCGCAACGCCGTGGCAGACCTTCCGCCATGTCGTGCTGCCGATCATACTGCCGTCGGTCGTCGGTATCGGCCTGTTCGGATTTACCTTGTCCTGGGACGAACTCGCGCGCTCCAGCCAGGCGATCGGATCCGTCAACACCTTGCCGCTCGAGTTGCAGGGCCTGACGACCACCGTGACGAAACCAGACATCTACGCGCTTGGAACGCTGACGAGCGCGGTATCCTTTCTCGTCATCTTCTCGGCGCTGATCGTCATTCTCGTGCTCCAGGCGCGACAACGCCGTCACGGATCGGATGCCGGCAAGGGAATGGTGTAGAGCAGCCTCGTCGGCGCCGTCAGCCCCTCACACCGGCGGCGTCCCATGCGTATGAGGCGGGCGTTGGCGACTTCGACGCGGTTGCCGCCGGGCTCCCAACTTTGAAAAAGACTGTCTCAGCGCCTTCATGACGCAGCTATTTAACGTCCAACGACACCAATTGTTAACGAAATATTCAGCGACATCTTTGAGGCTAAGATCGCCTCACGGCCAATTCATCACGAAGGTAGCGGGACGCATGTATCACAAGAGCAAACGCGTTCTGGTCACGGGCGGGGCAGGCTTTCTCGGGTCCCACTTGTGTGAAAGGCTCCTTCAAGCCGGCCATGAAGTGCTGTGCGTAGACAACTTCTTCACAGGAGCTCGGCGCAACGTAGCAACACTCCTGGGAAATCCCAGATTCGAGTTGATGCGCCACGATGTCACCTTCCCACTGTATGTAGAAGTCGACGAGATTTATAATCTTGCCTGTCCGGCCTCGCCGATTCACTATCAGCACGATCCGGTGCAGACGACAAAGACGAGCGTTCATGGAGCTATTAATATGCTCGGGCTCGCAAAGCGTGTTCGGGCAAAGATTTTTCAAGCTTCTACATCTGAAGTCTATGGCGATCCGACTGTCCATCCTCAGCCCGAAGAATACTGGGGGAACGTCAATCCAATCGGATACCGTTCCTGCTATGACGAGGGCAAGCGATGCGCTGAAACGCTCTTCTTCGATTATTATCGTCAGCACGGACTTCGCATCAAGGTTGCCCGCATCTTCAATACGTATGGGCCGCGTATGGACCCCCACGACGGCCGAGTCATTTCTAATTTCATCGTTCAGGCGCTTCGTGGAGAGGATATCACCGTTTACGGTGACGGCATGCAGTCCAGAGCATTTTGCTACGTCGACGACATGATCGGCGGATTTGTAAAATTGATGGACACACCTGATACAGTGACAGGCCCCATCAATCTAGGAAATCCCGTTGAGTTTACGATGGTACAGCTTGCGAGGCTCGTGATCGATCTTACAGGGTCTTCTTCCAAGATAAGCTATCAACCTTTGCCGCATGACGATCCAAAGCAACGTTCGCCAGACCTTAGTAAGGCCAAAAGTCTACTAAATTGGGAGCCGACCGTTTCGCTAAAAGATGGCCTCGTTAGGACCATCCGCCATCTCGAAGAAATGCTTTCCAGTCCCCCTATCGTGCCTTCGCAATTCCCCATCGTGAGCGAGGAAGATTCCGATATGCATTCGCTGGCCAAGCTGTGAGCGGCGCGATTGACGATGTTGGCCTGCTGCAGGCGCACCTCAAGCGTCTGGGCCAGGTAACATCCAAAAAACTCATGATTATCATTCCCGTCTTCAACGACTGGGAATCGTTCGGCTCTTTGTTGACTGCGCTAGACAGAGAGGCCGCTGAATGGCGAGTGACAGTGGACGTTGTCGCCATCGACGACGGGTCATTGCAGTCGCCGGAGATCGGAGAATCGGTAAATGCGCTGCAGAATATCGGCGAAGTCACGATTGTCTCACTTGCTGCCAATTTGGGACATCAACGCGCTATAGCCGTAGGATTGGCATACGCCAATCAAAAGGGCAGTCATGATCTGTATCTCGTTATGGACAGTGATGGCGAAGACCGTCCCGACGACATCGCCGCAATGCTGCACCTATCCGAGGATCACCCGTCCGCAATTGTTGTCGCAAAACGGTCGCAGCGTTCCGAAAGTCGAAGTTTTCGGGAGTTTTATAAACTCTACAAGATGCTGTTCCGTATGCTCACGGGACGCGTTATCGATTTTGGCAATTTCTGCCTTATCCCTAGCAATCAGATGGCGCGCATTACCCATATGGGTGAGCTTTGGAATCATTTCGCGGGAACGCTAGTACGCTCGAAAGCTCCCCTCGCTAGTTTGAGCACAGTCAGGGGTAAGCGGTACGCCGGTCGATCCTCGATGAACTTCGTATCGCTCGTGGTTCACGGTCTAAGTGCGATTTCAGTGTTTAGCGATCTCATGTTCGTTCGTTTGCTTGTGGTCTCCTTGGCAGTGGGGATCGTGCCCGTTCTGATCTCGGTCGCTGCATTGGTTCTTCGATTTACTACAGACCTGGCTATCCCGGGCTGGACCACGAACGTGGCGGGCTTCGCAATTCTCTCGGTTCTGCAGATTCTGACGCTTCTGATGACCAGCGTCTTTGCGTCGCTCAGCGGCCGCTCAGGTTTCCCGTTCGTGCCTGCTATCCACGCTCCGAACTATATAAAGGAAACGATTTGCCTGCGCAGCATGACGACGAAGTTGATCGTTACGTCTATGAAGGCACAGAACTAGACGTATTTGCGCAAGCGACCAACTGGAAAGCGTACTGGGCTTCGCGCATCAGATCGCATGTTGGGTCGCGAGTGCTCGAAGTGGGCGCTGGCCTGGGCGCAACGGCGCGGATCTTGTGCGAGAATCAAGCAAAATGGATCGCGCTGGAACCTGATCCCGTGCTGGCCCACCGAATGCGGAATGACGTCCACTCAGGAAATTTGCCATCGATCTGTGACGTCAGGGTAGGAACACTCGAACAAGTCGATGCGTCGGAACGCTTCGATACCGTTCTCTACATAGATGTTCTGGAACATATCAAGAAAGATCGCGAAGAGCTTGAGCGCGCGGCGTCACGGCTGGACATAGGTGGCCGGATAATTGTGCTCGCCCCAGCTCATCAATTTCTTTACACGGCATTCGACAAGTCTATCGGACACTTCAGGCGATATAACCGCAGCATGATAGGTGCCTTGAAACCGGCAGGCATGGCGCTTTCCAGGTTTGAATATCTCGATAGTTTCGGCTTTTTCGCAAGCCTGGGAAATCGCGCTCTGTTGAACTCATCGATGCCAAGCGCGTCGCAAATTCTGTTTTGGGATCGGTTTATGGTTCCGGTCTCGCGTTATCTCGACCCGCTTTTGGGGCGCTCGTTTGGCAAATCGATTCTGGCAGTGTGGCGTAAAACCTAGGCGGCGCGCAGGTCGCGCATCGAAATAAGGTACGAGTTCAATTGGCCCCTGCTTTTGACTGTATCCCTCTCTAAAGAAAGCAAGGTTGTGATCAAGCCATGAGAGTCTGGCTGGATAAATTCATTGCCGGCGGCCTATTTGCTGCGACAGGTGTGTGTTTCGCCATCTACGTGGTCGGCCTACGCGTCCTGAACCCCTTCGACGTATCCTGGCTAAAAGGAGATGCTGCGACCGGCTATCTCGGATGGAAATTTTTTCGTCAGGAGGACCATCTCACCTTCCCACTCGGATGGGCGTCGTCGCTCGGATATCCGCTAGGCGAGCCGATTGCATATCTGGATTCGATGCCACTCGTCGCATCGATTTTATGGCCGTTTCGCCACATTCTGCCGTCCGATTTCCAGTATTTCGGAGCGTGGTTCGCGCTCTGCATTATTTTGCAGTTCTATTTCGGTTATCGCATTTCGAGGCGCCTAACGGGCGGGCAGCAGCTATCTGGAATACTTGGTGGTCTACTGTTCATGGCCGCTCCGCCGTTTATCTGGCGTTCGATGGAGCACTTCGCTCTTACAAATCATTGGCTGATTCTGGCTGCGCTTGACTTCTATCTGACGACCGCGCGACAGGTGTCGCGCCGACAAATGGCCGTCAACGGCCTGCTGTGTTTCGTCGCGGGGGGACTCAATCCTTATATAGCAGCGATGGTTATTCTAATTTCGTCTGCTGCTTATTTACGGGGGCTTATTATCACTCCCGCACTCCCCGGTCGGACACTCTCAACGCGCATCCTGTTCGCAGCAAGCGGCATCGCAATCTCTCTTGCGAGCGCCGTCTTTGCCCTTCTGATCTTCGGATTTCTTCGTCCGGGCGAAGGTGGGTCTTATCCCGGCGCAGGCTACACTATTTATTCGATGAATCTGCTGGCGTTGATCGATCCAATGAAATTCCCGGGATTGCTGCTGAACGCGATGCCGGTTCTCTCATCTGACCAGCACGAAGGTTATAATTATCTCGGTCTCGGAGTTATTTTTCTGGGATGCGGGGCATTAGCTTGGCGACCTCAAATCCTTACAACTTTGTTTCGACGAGAAGCGATCTTTGGTTGGTTCATAGTTTTTGTCTCACTGTTTTTGGCATTGTCGTTGAAAGCTTCAGTCGGAAGTGTCGTCGCCTATAATATTCCTGCGCATGACATCGTGCTAAACGTCTTGCGAGCCTTTCGTGCATCAGGGCGATTGTTCTGGCCCGCATACTATCTGATAATGTGCTGCGCCATTGGAGCCTCCTACGCGGCGTTAGGAGATAAAGCGAGAACGGCCCTGTTTCTTGCTGTCCTAATTCAAGTATTCGATCTGCGCCCGATGCACCTGGGAATACACAGAGAGTGGAGTATGGCTTCCTCTGCCGTCTTCACCGATGATCCCGTCTGGCAAGGCGTAGGACGTTCGCACCGGCATCTTGTTGTTGTTCCGGCCTGGCAATGCGGCTCAGATTCTCCAGGGGGTCTTCAAGGTTATTGGATTTTTGGAAAACTAGCTGCCGCGCACGGTATGACCATCAACAGCTTCTATGCCGGCCGCAACAGTCCAAAGCAGCTTTCATTCTTTTGCAACGAGCAGCTTGCCGACATCGAGAAGAATGGTTTCGAATCAAACACTGCTTATGTCCTCAATACCGAGCGCTCGGTGCGACCGGTGCAACTCGGTGAACATTTCTGCCGCAGGCTAAATGGAGTGGTACTGTGCTCGCAAATCACAGGGAAAACGGGCCGGGCCCGGGTGGTCGACAATGCGGTGCCTGCGTTGCCGGCAAACCGGGTGGTATCGTTCCGCTCAACAGATGATAGCGCAACGCCATTTCTGCTTGACGGCTGGTCCTTTTCTGAGCCTTGGGGACGCTGGACTGAGGGATATAGCGCTTCGTTGATTATACAGGTAGCGGCTCCTCAGGGGGCGACGCTCCATTTCCGGCTAAAGCCGTTTGCCACAGCTAGCCATTTGCAGCGTGTTCAACTATCGATGAACGGCCACGCCGCCGCACGTTGGTCCTTCGATTCTAGCGAGGAAACGAATGTATCGGTGGACGTCTTGCCTGAGATGATCGACCCGAACGGTTTTCTCTCCATACGGTTCAGTCTGCCCGATGCGCAGTATCCGCAGGAGTTGGGCTTGCCAAGGGATGATCGTAGGCGCGCCATTGGTTTCATCAGCATGAATGTTGATGAGGAGCGGCCGCCAAGGCGCTGAACAGCACCGATCCGTCGCCTATGCCAGCGGATACCCGTGGCCGATGTGCCTGACGACGATATATCTGTCAGGCGTGGAGAGGTATATTACGCCTGTTCCAACGAGGATGCGACCTTGTAGTCCTCACACCGGCGGCGTGCCGTGCGTGTGAAACGACTCGATCGTCTTGAGCCCCCAGGCCTGGCCCTTCTTGCGCTCTTCCTCGGTCCAGATGATCGGCTTCCAGTCGGGGGCGAGGATGAGGCGGGCGCCGGCGTTGGCGACTTCGACGCGGTTGCCGCCGGGCTCATAGACGTAGAGGAAGAACGTTTGCTGGATCGCGTGCTTGTGCGGGCCGGTCTCGATGTGGATACCGTTCTCCAGGAAGATGTCGGCGGCGCGCAAAATCTCCTCGCGGCTGTCGAGCGCATAGGTGACGTGGTGGAAGCGGCCTTTTCTGCCGTAGTGGTCGCTTGTGTAGGCGAAGTCGTAGCTCTTGTTGCACATCGTCATCCACATCGCAGCTTCGGTGCCGTCGTTGAGCACGATCTGCTCGGTGGTGCGCAAGCCGAGATAGTTCTCGAAGAACAGGCGGTTGGCCTTGATGTCGACCGCGAGGCAATTGAGGTGATCGAGCCGGCGCACATTGACGCCGCGCGCCGGAAACCGCTGCGCCTGGTTCTTCAGCGCGGGTTTTAGCTCGGGCGGCGCCTGGTACCATTCCGTCTCGTAATAGAGCTCGACGATGTGGCCGTCAGGATCGCGGCAACGGAACGCCGGCCCCTGCCCCATGTCGCCATCGACCCAGCCGATCTCGAAGCCGGATCCCTTCAGTGCGGCGACGCGGCGCTCCAGCGCCTGCGGACTGCGCGCGCGCAGCGCCATGTGCTCCATGCCGGAGGTCTTCGATGCCGTGAGCTTGAGCGAATAGCGCTCGTAATCGTCCCAGCCGCGCAAGTACACTGACTCGCCCTTGCGGCCACTGACGGTCATGCCCATGACGTCGACAAAGAACTTTTCGCTCTCCTCCGGCTTCGGCGTCAGCATTTCCATGTGGCCGAGATGGGCGAGATCGAAAATCGGCTCGGGGGTCATAGTGTTGCTCCTGACGACCAATAATTCCCGGATCGTCATACCCCGCGAAGGCGGGGTATCCAGTACGCCGCGGCTCTTCCGTCGAACCTAACCTTCACGGAGTACTGGATCATCCGCTTTCGCGGATGATGACAGCTTGCGGATGCTACCAAAGCGTACGCGTTACGTCGTCAAACAACTCATCCACGCTGAAGGCTCGCGGAATGATTCCCTGCTGCGCAGTATAGCCGATGATCAACTCCAGCGAGCGGCGCATCTCATCGTTGGTGAAATGCGGCGCCGCAGGCGAAGCCTTGGCCGACTCCGCCAACAGCCGATGCACTTCCCGCACGGCGTCCGGGTTTTTCTCGCACAGCGTCCGGCTCACCACCACCATATGATTGATCGGCACGATCATGTGCTTGGCAGCCCAGGCCTTCTCTTCCGCGGCGACATCGGCGAATAGCGGCTTCAAATCCGCATGTTCCGATTTCTCGCCGAGCACCGCATCGAGCTCGCCATCAACAAGCATCTGGACGATCTGTTTGCCGGCCGGTGCCCGCTTCGTCGTATCCTTGAATTCGGCGACATGGGCATCCTCGAACGTCACCCAGTCGATCGAATTGAGATCCACGCCGTAATCATTGGCGAGAATGCCGCGCAGCCAGGCGCCGGTCGTGGTCGTGAAGGAGCGGATGCCGACACGCTTGCCGTTCAGGTCAGTCGGCTTCAGCGTACCCCGCTTTGCGTTGTACAGCGCATAGCCATGCTGGAAACGCGCCACAACCACGTTCGGAAGCAACACCATCGGCTTGCCAAAACTCCTGGCCATCAGATAGGTGACGATCGCGAGTTCCGACACGTCGAACGCCGCTTCGCGGACCATGGGTTTGAAACCCTTGTTCGTCGGCGAATAGTCGACGAAATCGAATTCGACCAGATCGGATTTGAGCGCGCCGCTCTTCAGCGCCAAAGTGCCGGGATGGGAGCCGAGCAAGGTGCGCAGGCGTAATGCCATCTCAATCGCTCTCCGGCTCGTCGATATAGACGAGGCCGGCCTTCGCCAGCGGCTCGCGCATATTGTACATGTCGAGGCCGAGCACACCGGCGGCGAGCTGCTTGCGCTTGCCATCCTCGTCGGCATGGCGCTTCTCACCCTTGGCGACGACGTCCGCGGCATCCTTGCGCCTGATCACGACGACGCCGTCATCATCGGCAACCACCGCATCGCCCGGCACCACGTTGATTCCGGCGCACACCACCGGCACGTTGACGGCGCCGAGCGTCGCCTTGACCGTGCCCTTGGCGGAGATCGCCTTCGACCATACCGGAAAGCCCATCTCGCGCAGCGCCTTGGCGTCGCGGACGCCGGCATCGATGACGAGGCCGCGGACGCCGCGCGCCATCAGCGAGGTCGCGAGCAAATCGCCGAACATGCCATCGGTGTTGTCGGCGGTGCAGCCCACCACCAGGATGTCGCCGGGCTTGCACTGCTCCACCGCGACATGGATCATCCAGTTGTCGCCGGGCTGCGCCAGCACGGTGACCGCCGTGCCCGCCGCCTCGCCGCCGGCCCACACTGGACGCAGATAAGGCTTCATCAGGCCGAAACGGCCATAGGCCTCATGCGCGGTGGCGACGCCGAGCGCGCCGAGACGCGTCACGAGATCGGGCTCGGTGCGCTTGATGTTGCGGACGACGACGGTTTTCATGCCAGTTCCTCCATCGCCATCGGGAACAGCCGCTGATAGGCCTCGCCATAGGTCATGGCCTTGCCCGAATTGCGGCCGCCTTGCATGCCCCGCTGCAGCGCAACGCGCTCATAGTACGCCCAGAGATGCTTCTGCGCGGCGAGGATTTCAAACGTCTTGCGCTTCTGCTCCCAGACCTCGTCGATGTTGAGGATCACCTGCGGCTTGAAATTACACATCTCCGGCTGGTGCGGCTCGAACAGGAACACCGGCGGCGCCGCATAGGTGTACTTGGCGCCGGGCTTATGGCCCATCGCCTGCGCGACAACGCGGGTTTCCTGGGCAAAATGCGCGGCGTTGGGATGATCGAAATTGTAGGGGTCTTCCAGCGCGTGGGTCAGCACGAAGGACGGATTGAGTTCGCGGTAGATATCGACCATGCGATCGAAATGCGCCTCGGTGGTGCGCAGCGGATAGTCGCCGGCGTCGAAGAACTCGATTTCTGCGCCCAGCATCTCGGCGGCACGCTGCGCCTCGTCGCGGCGGCCCGCCTTGACCTTCTCCAAAGTCGCGCCGGATTCCTTCCAGGCGAACTGGCTCTCGCCGCGCTCACCAAACGAGAGGCAGGCGATCTTGATACGGTAACCTTTTTTGGCGTGCAGCGCGATCGCGCCGCCCGCGCGCCAGACGAAATCGCCGGGGTGCGCCGTGACCACGAGGCCCGTTTTATTTGCGTTGGTCATTGCTGTGTCCTCTTTCGCATGCGGTTAGATGTTCCGGCTATTGCTTCTCGATGCCCGCCCGCTCGATCACCTTAGCCCATTTCTCGATATCGTCCTTCAGCCGCTGCGCGATTTCCTCCGGCGTAGAGGCTTTGGCTTCGATGCCGAGTTCGAGTGCGCGCTTCTTTAGCTCCGGCGCGTCGAGCACCTCGCGCAACGCAGTATTGAGCGTCTTGATCACCTCCGGCGGCGTGCCCTTGGGTGCAAAGATCGCATTCCAGGAGCGCGCCTCGAAATCGCCGCCGCCCGCTTCCTTCACCGTCGGGACGTCAGGCAGGAACGCAGTACGTACCAGGCCCGACGATGACACTGCCGTCACCGCCTTGTCTGATATGTGCGACTGTACCGCCGTATAATTCTCGATCGCCATCTGGATATCGCCGCGCAGCAGCGCGATCAGGACATCGGGCGAACTTCGGAAAGGAACGATGGTGACGTCGATACCGGCGGTCGATTTGAACAACTGCGCCGAGAGGTTTTGGGTGGAGCCGACATTGATGGTGCCGACATTGAGCGCGCCGGGCTTTTCCTTTGCCGCTTTGATCAGGTCCGCCAATGTCTTGTAGGGAGAGCCGGCCTGGGTGACGAGGATGAAGTCGAAATAGCCCATGCTCGAAACCGGAACGAAATCCGTCACCGGATCGAAGCGAAGGTTCTTGAACAGCGAAGCCGAGATCGCGGTGCCGTTACTCAGCAGCGCCAGCGTATAGCCGTCCGCGGCCGATGACAGCACCGCGCGCGCGGCATTGATGCCGCCGGCACCGGGCATGTTCTCGATGATGAAACGCTGCCCCAGCTTTTCGCCGAGCTTCTCGGTGACGATCCGCGCGGTGACGTCGGCAACGCCGCCCGGGCCGAACGGCAGGATCAGCCGCACCGGACGGTCAGGATATTTCTGGGCGCGCGCGATTTGCGGCATCAGCAGCAGCGCTGCCAACGCGATTGTCCCCGCCATCGAGGCACAGCGGCCGCTCAAACCAAAGCCATTGCCTATCATTGTTGACCCTTCAGAATTCAAACAGCCGCGCTGGATTGTCGACCAGGATCTTCTGCTGCAACTCAGGTTCCGGTGCGAACAATGGGATCAGGTCGACGAGATCGCCATCATTCGGCATCGCCTTGACGTTAGGATGCGGCCAGTCGGTTCCCCAGATCACGCGATCCGGCGCGGTCTCGATGATCCGGCGCGCGAACGGCACCGCGTCGTGGAACGGCGGCCCGCTGGAGGACACCCGCTCGCAGCCGCACACCTTGACCCAGCATTTCTCGTCGCGCTGCATCAGTTCGATCAGCGTCCGGAACGGCAATTGATCGAGCCCATCCGCGGCTTTGACGCGCCCCATGTGATCGATGGTGTAGCGCACCGGCAGTTTTGCCAAGAGGTCGGCATATTCAGGCAAATCGATCGCATCGAAATGCAGGTCGATATGCCATCCCAGTGGTGCCACCATCGCGACGATGCGGTGGAACACCGCCATGTCGGGCACGCCGCCGAGATGGCGCACGAAATTGAATCGGCAGCCGCGGAAGCCGCCTTCGTGCAACTCGCGCAGGCCGCGTTCGGTAATGGTGTCGTCGATGTTGGCGACCGCCCGAAAGGTTCCGTTGCTGACGGCGATGGCGTCGAGCGCGACGCGGTTGTCGGTGCCGTGCACGCTGGCATTGACGATGACGGCGCGGCCGATGCCAAGCTTCTGATGCAGCGCCCTGAAATCCCCCAAGGGCGCGTCGGGCGGCGTGTACGGGCGGCCCGGTGCATACGGGTATTTGTCGCCGGGGCCGAAAATATGCGTGTGCGCGTCGCACGCCAGCGGCGGCAGGCGGAATTTCGGCGTCCGCGTGTCGGGATCGGGACCGGGAATCGTTGGCTTCGACATTAATCTCTCACGTTGTACGCGACCCGGCCGGCGCCTTCTTGTCACCGGCTTTCGCCGGAGGCTCAGCGCTGGCGGCACCGTTAATGTCCGGCGCCTGCAGCGAGGCGACGGTGGCGGAAACCAGTTGCTCGATCGCCTCGGCCATATCGGCGCCATCGGCTTCGCCGCGCGACAGGCGCGTGACCCGCTCGGGGTTGACCAGAGTGTAATAGAGTCCGCCGAGCAGGAATTGGGAGCGCCAGACCAGCGCCTTGCGCGGAAGGTGCGGCAGGCTCTGCTCGATCGCCTCGATGAAGGCGTTGGTGGTGTCGTCGAAGATTTCCGCGATGATGCGGCCGACGACGGCGTTGCCTTCCGCCGACATCACAGCGCGCAGCCGCGTAAACCGTGCGCCGCCACCCGCCAGATCGCTGCTCGACGAAAACGCCGGCTGCACATAGGCCCGCACGATCGCCTCGAGCCGATCCTGCACGTCGCGCACGCGCCTCGCCGCCACCAGCAATTCAATGCGGCGTTTGTTCATGGGGCCGCAATGGCGCTTGTAGATTTCGAGCAGCAAGCCGTCCTTGCTCTTGAAATGATAGGTGACGCTGCCGGGATTGGCGCCCGCCTCCATCGCGATGTCACGGATCGAGACCGCATTGAAGCCGCGGGTCGAGAACAGCGTCTCGGCTGCGCTCAGGATCGCTTCCCGCATATTGGGATTGCGCGTCATGGGTTTTCTTTGGGTCTCTCTTTGGGGTTTGCTTTGCGCTTTTTCTTTTGTACAGATGTACAAATTATCAGGCCCAGTCAACAAATACTTGGGTGACGGCGGGAAACGCGAACGCCAGCCGGCTGGATCGGGCATCACGGGAGAGCGGCATGGCCGGAAGGCGCCAGATTATCATTGCAGTTCTGATGGTTGCGGTCGCGCTGTGCGCCGGCAGCCCCCTCGCCGCCGATCCCGATATCAAACAAATCCTGGCGCCGAGCGGCGCGCTGCGGGTCGCGCTGTACACGGGAACGCCGACCTCGATCCTGCCGGATCCGAAATTGGGCGGCCCGAAAGGCGTCGGCTACGATCTCGGCAAGGAACTCGCGACGCGGCTCGGCGTGCCCTTTGAGCCCGTTATTTTCTCTAAAAACGCCGACGTGCTCGAGGCGGTCAAAACGGGCAAAGCCGACTTCGCCCTCACCAATGCCACGCCCGCGCGCGCGAAGGAGATGGATTTCGGCCCGCCCGCTTTTGAAGTCGAACTCGGCTATCTCGTCCCGAAGGGCTCTGCACTCTCCACGCTGGCGGACGTGGATGCCGCAGGAATTCGCGTCGGCGTCACCGCGGGAAGTTCGTCGGACGGCGCGCTTTCGCGAGATTTGAAAAACGCCGAGATCGTGCGTGCGACCAATTTCGATGCCGCGATCGAGATGCTGGCCGCCGGTGGCCTCAACGCTTACGCCACCAACAAGGCCAGCCTGTTCGAAATGTCGGAGAAATTGCCGGGGTCGAGAGTGCTCGACGGCCGCTGGGGCGTCGAGCGCTTCGCGATCGGTATCCCCAAGGGACGCGACGGCGGATTGGCGTTCATTCGGCAGTTCACCGAGGCGGTGAAATCCGAAGGCCTGATCAATGCCGCGATCGCGCGTGCCGGGCTGCGCGGCGCCGTCACGTCGGAAACCCAGAATTAGCGGCAAACGCCGCCACGCCAACAACGGCTCTGTACACGAAGGACTTCATATGCGTACGCCAACCAAACTGATCCGCTCCGTTCTCGCAGCGGCGCTGTTCTCGCTGATTGCTACCCACGCCGATGCCCAGAATTTCCCGACCAAGCCGGTGCGCATCCTGGTGCCCTATGCCGCCGGTGGCGCTGTCGACGTGCTTGCCCGCACGGTCGGCCTGTCGCTGTCGAAGATCTGGGGGCAGCAACCCGTGATCGAAAACCGCCCCGGCGCCGGCGGCATCATTGCCTCGCAGGCGCTGACGCAATCGGCGCCGGACGGATACACATTGATCCTGGTCGCCAGCGGCCATCCGCTCAATCAGTTCTTCTATCCAAAGCTGCCCTACGACACCTTCAAGGATTTTACCGCCATCAGCGAGATCGCGGCGTCGCCGCTTGCTATCGTCGTCTCCAAGAACAGTCCGGTGAAGAACCTGCAGGAGTTGCTGACGATCGCCCGCGAGAAGCCGGAGTCGCTATCTTATGGCATGTCCGGCAACGGCACGTCGGCGCATCTGGCCGGTGAGCTGCTCAACTATATGGCCAAGGTGAAAATCCTGGCGATCCCCTATAAAGGCGGCGCCCCTGCCCTCACCGCCGTCATCGCCGGCGAGATTCCGATGAGCGTCAATCCGCTGCCAGAGGTGGTCGGCCAGCTCGAGGGCTCTACCGTGCGTGCGCTCGCGGTGACGACGGCGCAACGCGCCAAGGCGCTGCCGGATGTTCCAACGGTCGCGGAATCCGGCCTGCCCGGTTACGACGCCTCCGTGTGGTGGGGCTTTCTCGGCCCAGCAGGCATGGCGCCGGAACTGGTGAGCAAGATCAACGCCGATCTCAAGGCCGCGCTGCAAGACCCGGCGGTGCTGACCGCGCTGGAAAAGATGGGCGCGACGCCGGTCGGAAATTCGCCGCAGCAATTCGACGCCTTCATGCGTGCGGAAGCCACCAAGTGGGAGCCGGTGCTGAAAGAGGCTAACATCAAGGTGCAGTAGCCGGCGGCACCAACGCAGCGCTATCGCGCATTAGCCGGCGCATGCACCGGCCATAAATCGGCGCGCCAGTGCAGCACGATCGCCAGTATCAAAGCGAGGCCGGTCGCCGCGTACAGCGTTCCTGTCGCGGCGAAGCCGATTTCGTCGATCAGGCTGCCGGCGGCCAGAAGGCCAAACGGCAGGCCGTAGATCACCATCATGCGCACGCCCATCACCCGGCCGCGGAAATTCTCGGTGGCCGTGCGCATCAGGATGACGGCTATCGAGATCATCGCGAGGCTCTGCGAGAAACCGGCGATCATCAGGCAGGCGATCGCGGTCGGCACCGTCTGCATCTGCACGAACAGCAACAATGTCGCGTACCACAGTACGGTCGAGGCGATCATGAGCCGCGCCACCCTGACGCCACCGATCAGGCTCAGCAGGATCGAGCCGGTCAGCGAGCCGATCGCGAAACTTGCCGACAGATAACCAAGGCCAGTCTGGTTGGTGCCGTAGATCGTCCGCGCGATGTAAGGCAACAATCCGTTGGTGAGCGGATAGGCCGTGAGGTTGGCGAGGAACGCGACCCAGAGCGCTGCCCGCATGCGCGGCGTGGTCCAGCAATAAGCCACGCCTTCCTTCAGGTCGCGCAGCGGCGAGCGCAACACCTCGCTTTCGAGGTCGCCCACCGGATGCCGGCTGGCGGGCGCCACCACGCACAACGTCAGCGTGGTCGCGATGATATAAAGGCCGACGATCGCGACATAGGCCGGCCCCATCCCGAGGGCGGCGAACAATCCGGCGCCGCTCAGCGCGCCGGCGATGCGCGCGGTGTCCATCGTGGTTCGGGAAATACTGATCGCACCGATCAACTGATCGCGCGGCATGATGGTCGCGACCAGCGCGCCGCGCACGCCGAGGTCCGACGGCCGCACGACCCCCATCAGCGCCGCGACGATAAAGACGAACAGCGGACTGAGATGACCCGACAGCGCCAGCGTCATCAGCACGGCCGCCAGCACCGCGTAGGTTGCGCGCATCATGGCCAGCAGATCGCGATGGCCGATGCGGTCGCCGACGACGCCGAACATCGGGGCCACCAATGTGCCGATATAGCCGAGTGAAGCAAACACGGTGAGCAGCAGCACCGACCCGGTCTCGACCAGCACGTACCAGCCGAGAATGATCATCTCCATCTCGAAAGCCCAGGAGGTGAGCAGATCGGCGGGCCACTGGAAACGGTAATTCCGGATGCGGAACGGAGCGAGCGCGGAAGGCCGCGCGAAATCGCTCAAGACGCGCTGTCGCGATTCATCGCGTTCCACCCTGCCCCGTTTCTTGTTCTTGCCTGAGCTTGGATACCGCGCAGGGATTGCCTGTGTCAATTAAGATGGCCGCCCTTCCCAGGGTCGTGCGAATGGCATCCCTGTCGCAAAGCAGATTTATCACACGGCCGGGACCCTCACGACACATCGAAATCCGAGATGACTGCTCGAAATGTCCATCGCCTCGGCATGGCGCGCAGCCGGTCGATAGCGCTGGCAATAATTCGGCGCACACAGATGCGAACCACCCTTGATGACCTTGCGAGGGATTTTGACGTTGGGCTCGCGAGGGTCGTAACTTCCCTCCATGCGTCCGCCGTGCGGATTGCCGGGAATGCAGCATGCCTTGGCGGCGTCTGCTTCGTGTTTTGGGGAATACCAGTCGGCCGTCCATTCCCAGACATTGCCGATCATGTCGTAGATGCCGTAACCGTTGGGGGGAAAAGCCGTCACCGGTGAGGTACGCGCGTAGCCGTCCTGACGGAGATTGCGCAACGGGAATTCGCCCTGCCAGATGTTGGCCATGTGAACTCCGCCGGGCGTCAACTCATCGCCCCACGCGAATTCGGCGCCGTCGAGCCCGCCGCGCGCCGCGAACTCCCACTCCGCCTCGGTCGGCAGCTCCTTGCCCGCCCATTGCGCATAGGCGAGCGCGTCCGCGTAAGAGACATGCACGACGGGATGATCGTTCAGGCTATTGATGTCGCTCTTGGCGCCATAGGGATGCCGCCAATTGGCTCCCTTCATGAAGGTCCACCATCGGCTCCAGTCGCGCAAATCATAGGTCGAGTGCGGTCGCTCGAACACAAGGGAGCCCGCGTAGAGCATGCGCGGTGACGCACCGGGATCATGCTCCGGATCGGGTGGAACTTCGGCAGCGGTCTTGTACCCGGTGGCGATCACAAACCGCGCAAACTGACGGTTGGTCACCGGCGCGCGGTCGACCCAGAAACCGTCCACCGACACAGAGTGGGCCGGCGCTTCTTCCGGATAGTGCTTGTCGGATCCCATCTGGAACGTGCCGTTGGGAATCCAGACCATATCGATGGTCCGGTCGTCCTTCGATTTCTGCTTCGATTCCTGATTACCCCGCAGGATGTCGGGTTGATGCAACGTCACGGCACGAACTCCAGAAATGCGCACTTGGCACGGCGCATTGGCGGATTGGCGGATTGGCTCGATCCCGGAACCGATCACGGGCGCGAAGCAACACGCGTCTGCAGGCTAGATGAATCTCGCAGCGGTGTGATGTGCAATTTGTGCCAATCTGCATTGCAAGCGCGTTCGCAACACAAGTGAGCGATTTCACACATCGATCAATTCAATGATTTTGATGCGCGTCCGATCTCCTCGAAAATTGTGTGAGTGTCTCTGATGCAGCAATGGAACCCGAGCCATCGAAGCTTCCGGCGCGCGTGCCATGGCCGGCCAAACTCATTGTCGTCACGCTCAACTTGTGACTAGACTGATGCACGCTGATTTGCGTTGGCCAATTCCGATCGCCATCGGGGCGAGACGTTGCAAGACCGTGGGAGCGCCGAACCATGAGCGGACAGCTTGCGGTCAACACCTGCAGTCTGGACAGCTTCGAAGGCCTTCACCAGGCGATCAGGGGATCCCACGTCGAGGTGATGCAACTCGGCCGCGGAAAGTTCCGTGGTTCATTGAGCCATGTCGGCATCGGGGACTTTTCGCTCAGCATCGGCTCGTTCTCCGTCGGCGTTCGCACCCAGCGCGTTCCGACCGATGACAAGCTCGTTATCGGAATGCTGCTCAATTCCGAAGACTGCGTCACCCATTGGTCCTTCGATATGCGTCCGGCGGACGTGCTGGTGATGCCTCCCAGTACCGAGCATGACGGAATTTTCCATGGCGCCGCGGCCTATGCCGCGATCCGTCTCGATCTCGCCGAGGTCCCGGCGCTGTTCAAGGGCGAACCGAGGTTGAGCGATCCCGCGGCATGGCTCAACAAGAACCATTATCGGGCGGATCCTTCGACCGGCATGGCGGCGACGCGCCAATTGCCCCTGATCATCTCCCGCCTGGCACGGCAGCAGGCGGCGCTGTCCGACACAGTCGCCGATTTCTGGAAGCGGGCGATCATCGACGCCGTGACCGGAACGATTGTGCAATCGCTGCCGCCGGACTCCCGAGGGCCCCTGCCCTCGGCAATGCAATTGGTCGGCAAGGTCGACGATTACCTCGATGCCGCCGGGGTTCGGCCCGTGCACGTGTCGGAGATCTGCGCCCACCTCCACGTCTCGCGGCGGACACTGCATCGCGCGTTTTTCGAAGTTCTCGGTCTGGGACCGATAACCTACCTGCGTCACAAACGGCTTTGTGCAATTCATTCCGTTCTAAGGGACAGCAACCCGGCAACGGCCACGGTTGCGCAGGTCGCCGTCCAGCACGGCTTCATCGAGCTTGGGCGCTTCTCCCACTATTATCATTCGCTGTTCGGGGAGTATCCGTCGGAAACGCTTGGCGGCCGGACGGCCCGCGCGCGCCAGGAGATCGATCCCAAATTTATCGAGCCGGTTCCGACCGGGGTTAACAGCAATTAACGGATTACGTCCGCGAAACCGGCCAGCACCAAAATCCCGGATTTCAAGCCGCGGATACCACCTTGCCGCGGTGCGACAGCAATAGCCGCCGGATATCCGTAGCCGATATCGCCGGGCTGAACAGAAAACCCTGCATCTCGGTACAGCCGAGGATGTAGAGCAGGTTCCGCTGCTGCTCGGTCTCGACGCCTTCAGCTGTCGTCGTCATGTCGCTTGCGGCGGCAATGTTCACCACCGCCTGGACGATCGAGGATGAGGCGCCGGCGCCGGCCAGATCCTTGATGAAGGAGCGGTCGATCTTGATCTTGTCGAACGGGAACCGCTGCAGATAGCTGAGCGAGGAGTAACCGGTGCCGAAATCGTCCAGCGCGATGCGCACGCCGAGCTTCCGCAACTGATGCAGGATTTCCAACGCCGCCTCGTCGTCGCGGATGAGCACCGCCTCGGTGATCTCGAGTTCCAGCCGTGAGGCGGCAAGGCCCGAGGCGGCAAGCGCTGCCGCCACATTGAGCACGAGCGTCTGGCTCTTGAACTGGACCGGCGAGACGTTGACGGCGACGCGGACCCCGGCCGGCCATTTGGCGGCCTCGGCGCACGCCGTGTGGAGAACCCAACAACCGAGTTCGTTGATCAGGCCGGTTTCCTCCGCGACCGGAATGAACTCCGCCGGCGAGATCATGCCGCGTATCGGATGCCGCCAACGCAGCAGCGCCTCGCAGGAAGAAATCTTGCCGTCCTCGAGATTGAGCACCGGCTGATAATAGGCCTCGAGGCCACCTTCGGATATCGCCTGCCGCAATTCGAGTTCCAGGATGCGCCGGGCCTTGGCGCGGGCGTCCATGCCGGGCTCGAAGAAGCGATAGGTCCGCCGCCCGTCGCCCTTGGCGCCGTAGAGGGCCATGTCGGCATTCTTCAGTAACTGGTCGAGGTCCAGCCCATCGCCGGGAGCCAGCGCGATGCCGATGCTGGCATCCGTGGTGATCAGGTGCCCCGAACACTCGAAGGGTTGCCTGATCGCCGAATAAATTCCCTCAACGAGTTGAGCGGTTTGCGACTGTTTCTTGATAGCGGTCTGAATCACGGCAAACTCGTCGCCGCCGAGCCGCGCCGCTACATCGGTGCCCTTCAAGCAAGTCCGCAAGCGCTCGGCGACGCCCTTGAGAAGCTCATCGCCGATCGGATGACCGAGCGCGTCGTTGACGCCCTTGAATTCGTCGATGTCGATATAGAGCACCGCTAGCTGCTCGCCCGGCCGCATCGCCTTCAGCGCCTGTTCCAGTCGCTCGCGAAACAGCACCCGGTTGGGCAGGTCGGTCAGCGCGTCGTAATGCGCCAGATGGGCGATTTTCTCGTCGGCGCGCGTGCGCTCGGTGATGTCCTCGATCGTGGCCACCCATCCGCCCGCCTTCAGCGGCCGGTTGACGATCTCGATCGCCCGACCACCCGGCGCCTCCGTGAGTTGGCGCGTCGCCTTGCCGAGCGACACGGTGCGGATGACGGCGGCGCAGAATTCGTCGACATCGCCGTCAAAGGATCCGGTCTCTTTGCGATGTTGGATCAGCCGCTGCATCGTGCAGCCCGGCTTCGCCACATCCGGCGACAAGCCGAACATCTCAATATAGGGCTGGTTGCAAATGATGATCCGAGCCGATGCATCATACAGAACAAGGCCTTGCGGGATATTGTTCACGGCGACACTGAGCTGGCGCCGCTCGACCGCCAGCCGTTGATTGGACAATCGGTGACGCCTCAATAACAAACCGATGATGACCGCGAGGATCGCGACGACAGCAAGCAACAGGCGTTCGCGAACGCCCCACGCCGAGGTCGCGATGTCAGCCGCAATCGCGGCCGCGATCAGGACAGCACAAATCGCCAAGCGCCTTGCGGTCCCGGCCTTCGTGGCAGGATTCATGGAATCGTTCGGCATGTACCGGCCGCTGTCGACAGTCACCTGGTCCCCTCCCAACGTGACATCGTTACGCGTGACAGATGGAAGGTGCGTTACAACTTGCGGTTAGCGATCGGTTACCGGAATGCACGGACTGGTATTTTATCGAGCCCGGTACCAAACGTTGCCGGCAACCCGATCGATCCGGCCTCTCCGTCGAAGTGGTAAACAAAAGATGAAACCGGAGCGGACATCCCTCCTGCGCGAGAATGCAAGAAAGCACTGATTTTCCTGCTCAACTCGCTCGTTCAGGCCGCCGCTGGCAGCTCTTGCAAAACGAAACCTCACCGGCATTCGCCGGATTTAGCAGACCCGGAACCTTACCGGCTTAACCGTTTCGCTAGTCCCGGCCGCCCATAATGGGCCAGACCCCAATTTCATGACATGCCAGGTTCAACATCGTGACATCCTTCGGACGTGTGATTTCGGTGCGCGGCTCCCTCGCCCGGGTCGGACTTCTGGCGGTCAGCCAGATGGCCACCTCGGAAATACGCGCCACCGTCGGCCGCTTCATCAGCATCCGCTGCGCGACTTCCACCATCGTCGCCATGATCACCGACGTCACCTGCGAGGACCTGCCGAGCTCGGATAATTACATCGCCACCGCCGGCGTCGACCTGCTCGGGGAAATCCTCGGCGGCGACCGTCCCAAGTTCCAGCGCGGCGTCACCAACTATCCGACCATCGGCGATGCCGTCGACCTGATCACCAATGCGGAACTTCGTACGGTCTATGCGCCGAGCGGATCGGACCAGATCAATGTCGGCACCCTGCAGCAGGACCGCTCGGTCATCGCCTATGTCGACGTCGAGGAAATGCTCTCCAAGCATTTCGCGGTGCTCGGCTCGACCGGCGTCGGCAAATCGACCGGCGTGTCGCTGCTGCTGAACGAAATCCTGAAAGCGCGGCCGAACCTGCGCATCTTCCTGCTCGACGTCCATAACGAATACGGCCGCTGCTTCGGCGATCGCGCGCTGGTGCTCAACCCGCGAAACCTGAAGCTGCCGTTCTGGCTGTTCAATTTCGAGGAAATCGTCGACGTGCTGTTCGCCGGCCGCCCCGGCGTGCCCGAGGAGCTCGATATTCTCGCCGAAGTCATTCCCATGGCGAAGGGCCTCTATACCCAGTACCAGAACTCCGACCGGCTCGGGTTGAAGCGGATCGATCCGAAATCGGGCGGCTTCACCGTCGATACGCCGGTGCCCTATCGCCTGGCCGATCTGAACTCCCTGATCGACGAGCGCATGGGCAAGCTGGAGAACCGCTCCTCGCGCATCATCTATCACAAGCTGATTTCGCGCATCGAGACCGTGCGCAACGATCCGCGCTACACCTTCATGTTCGACAACGCCAATGTCGGCGGCGACACCATGGCCGAAGTCATCAGCCATCTGTTCCGCCTGCCCGCCAATGGCCGGCCGATGACCATCATGCAGCTCGCCGGCTTCCCCGCCGAAGTCGTCGATTCCGTGGTGTCGGTGCTGTGCCGCATGGCGTTCGATTTCGGCCTGTGGAGCGACGGCGTCTCGCCGCTGTTGTTCGTCTGCGAAGAGGCGCATCGTTACGCCTCCGCCGACCGCAATATCGGCTTCGGACCGACCCGCAAGGCGGTCTCGCGCATCGCCAAGGAAGGCCGCAAATACGGCGTCTATCTCGGCCTCGTCACGCAGCGTCCGGCCGAACTCGACGCCACCATCATCTCCCAGTGCAACACGCTGTTTGCGATGCGCCTTGCCAACGACCGCGACCAGGCGCTGTTGCGCTCGGCGGTCTCGGACGCGGCAGCGAATCTGTTGTCGTTCGTGCCTTCGCTGGGCACCCGCGAAGTGCTGGCCTTCGGCGAAGGCGTGGCGCTGCCGACCCGGCTGCGCTTCAAGGAAGTCCCGCTTCACCAGCTGCCGCGCAGCGAAGCCACGATCTCGACCTCACCGTCGGTCGCCGCCGGCCATGACATGCATTTCGTCAGCGCGGTGCTGGACCGCTGGCGCGGCGCTACTTCGCATCGCGACGTGCCCAACGACCCGACCGTGATGGATCGACCCGCCCCGCGCACGATGCCGGTGGAAGCGCCGATGCTGCAGCCATCGATGGGGCTCGATCCCGATCGCTTCTCGCTGTTGAAGAAGCCGCTGCGCTGAGGGCGTGCGGCGATTTTTGTGACAGCGCCGCAGGACGGGTGGAGCGCAGCGACCCATCGCGTGACGCAGGCGACCACCCTCCAAACCAAAATATTGAAAACAACCCCATGCAAAGAAAGAAATGGGCGCTGGAGGCCTTGGCCGTCCCGCGAAAACATTTTGACACGTCGGGCAAATCAGCGGCACTAATGCATCATCACGCAATCTGCAGGTGCTCGTAGGACCTCCTACCCGCGGTCAAGAGGCAAGGCGGTCCCTTGATTCCGAGAGAGTAGCACCGTGCTCGGTGCAATCCAGGACGCTTCGACCTTGGCGAAATTCGGCAGCCATGCCGGTGCCGGTGGCGGCTTGTCCAGTGCGCCATAGGGCGGTTATTTCGGGTTTACGGCCTTTCATTTAGTCAGTTCCATCTTCAAAAAATAGCTGCGGCCACTTGACACGCCGAAGTAGTTAACGGAAATTAATACCACCTTTAAATGTCAAAGTTATTTGGAGTTCAACAATGTTAAAATCAAAAATAGCAGCGGCGGCCGCTTTTACGTTGGCTTTTTCGATTTCTCACGCTTCGGCTACCTCCATCGTGGAAACTTTTGATACTGGAGCCAACGGCTGGATCGCGGTCGATCCCACCGCCGATTACACGGCCAGTTGGGCTTCCACGGGCGGCAATCCGGGTGGATTTCTTCTGGGTAACGAGCAAAATCCTGCAGGCAGTACTGGTTACTTTATTGCGCCCGGCAACTGGCTGGGGACTTTGGGCAATTACGCTGGAGGAACCCTGAGCTATGATATCAAGATTGTTGCTGGCACAAGTTATTTTGACGACGTGGACGTGATCCTTACCGGCGCAGCGGGCACAGCCTCATGGTCATCGCATGTGAACCCTGTGGGTGCCCCCGGTAATGGTTGGCTTAATTTTCAAGTTCAGTTGGACAATAACGCCGGACATTTCACCGGTGGTAATGTGGCAGATATCCTTGCGAATCTGACTAGTCTTAAAATTCGCGGCGAATTTATCAACAATGCCGAAAAGGAAGGCATCGATAATGTCAAGCTGCTGACAGCAGCGGTGCCCGAACCCTCCACTTGGGCGATGATGATTCTTGGTTTCGCTGGAGTTGGCTTCATGGCATATCGCCGTCGCAATCAGACGGCCGCGCTCACAGCCTGATCGAATTCCAAATCGAGACTACAGAGACCGTCTTCGGGCGGTCTTTTTGTTGCAAGGGCTAATCTCCAATTCACCAGAATACCGAACTCTCGACCCATGCGGTCAGGCCGCCCAATGTGGAAAGTTTGATGACGGTGCCTGATGCCGAACCACGTGCATCTGATCCTGGTGCCGTCCGATCCCGACGGGCTGCGCCGCGCACTCGCGCGCGTGCATCGAAGCTATGCCGGCATCATCCAGGCACGGCGCAAACGCAGCGGCCATTTCTGGCAGGGCCGGTTCGGCGCCGTCGCCATGGACGAGCAGCATCTCGCGGCTGCGCTGCGCTACGTGTCGCTGAACCCGGTGCGGGCGCGGCTGGTGGAGCGGGCGCAGGATTGGCGGTGGTCGAGCACGCGTGCGCATCTGCGTGGCAAAGACGACAGTGTCACCGCATTGAAACCCATCAGGGATCGCTTCCCTCAGTTCGCCGATCTGCTCGCTTGCGAGCCGGAGGCCGATCTGTTCGAACGCCTGCGCCGCCGAGAGCATCGGCCGGCCGCTCGGAGACGATCGCTTCCTCGCCCGCCTGCAGCGGTTGACCGGGCGCATCCTCAAACCAGGCAAACGCGGCCCGAAGCCGTCGGAGCCGGAAAAGGATTGAGGATGGTCATCGCTAAACGAGGAGTTAAGTGCACTGTCACCGTATTTTTTGGTATTTTTTGGGTTGAGCGACCGCACTCCCGGAGCCCGTCCACCCCAACGGATTGAGCCGAAAGCGTAATCCGCTGCACCGGTTACATCGCTAACAGGGTCTGAGCTATCCTGCGCCCCATATCGAATGATGGTCGCGCAGCATTGCGGTGGCATCCAGTTGCCGGAAGTGTCAAGAAGTAGTAAGATATGCTACCGCAAGTCACAGGAGGCCCGCATGGCGAACATCGAAAAAGTAAGCGTGGCGCTGACCGGCGAGCAAATTTTGGCGCTCAAGGCAGCGGTTGAAACCGGCGAATACGCCACCACCAGTGAGATCGTGCGCGAGGCGGTGCGGGATTGGCAGCTCAAGCGCGAGCTGCGCCAGGAAGACATCAAACGCCTGCGCCAGCTGTGGGATGCCGGGCTCGCCAGCGGTTCCGCTGGAGAACTGGATATGCAGGAGCTGCGCCGCGAGGCGCGCGCAAGATTGGAAGGCGCCAAAAAAGCCACCAGCAATGCCGACTGAGCTGGCCTGGTCGAACCAGGCTCGTACCGACCTTCTCGACATCTACGTGCTGATTGGTATTGAGCAGCCTGCCGCTGCGGAGCGCTATTTTGACCGGATCGAAGCCAAGGCCCGTGGGTTGCAGTCGCAACCGCGCATGGGCGTGCGCCGCTCCGACATTCGGCCGTCGATGCGGATGCTGGTCGAGGCGCCTTACCTGATTTTGTACCGCACCGAACCCGATTCCGATGAAGGCCCGATCGGGGTCGTTGAGATTATTCGGGTGATTGATGGTCGTCGCGACTTAGCCGGCCTGTTCTAACACACCCCGCAGCAGGACATTGAACTGCCATCTCACGTGGAGCGGCGGATTAAAGGGAATCCGCCCTACGGCCCTCGAATCTTGCGATCCAGAGTTCTCCGCTGCTTCAGCAGACCTACAAACCCGATGGACCGCTCGCGAGCCTGACGGACGCCAACAACCACACCACCACGTTTACCTATGATGGCCTCGACCGTCTCGCCACCACCACCTATCCGCTCGGCAGCACGGAGACACTGACCTACGATGCCGACAACAACGTCCTGACGCGCAAGACTCGCGCCAACCAAACCATCAGCTTCACCTATGACACGCTGAATCGGCTGAAGACAAAGACCCCACCGTCTGCGCCTGTGGTGAGCTATGGCTACGATCTCAACGGCAGACTCACCAGCGTCAGCGACTCCAAAATTACGGTGACAGTGCACTAAATTACGGTGACAGTGCACTAAATTGACTTGTCGCGCTTTGGCGCGCATCATGCGGCATGGCCCGTCTTGCCCGTGTCGTCATCCCCGATCATCCGCACCACGTCACCCAGCGCGGCAATGGCCGCGCGCGCACTTTCTTCGGCGACGACGACTATGCGCTTTATCGCGACCTGCTGGCCGAGAATTGCCGCGCCGCCGGGGTCGTATGGGGCTGGTGCCTGATGCCGAACCACGTGCACCTGATCCTCGTCCCGTCCGATCCCGACGGGCTGCGCCGCGCGCTGGCGCGGGTGCATCGAAGCTATGCCGGCATCATCCAGGCGCGGCGTAAGCGCAGCGGACATTTCTGGCAGGGCCGGTTCGGCGCCGTCGCCATGGACGAGCAGCATCTCGCGGCTGCGTTGCGCTACGTGTCGCTGAACCCGGTGCGGGCGCGGCTGGTGGAACGGGCGCAGGATTGGCGGTGGGCGAGCACGCGCGCGCATCTGCGCGGCAAGGACGACGGCATCACCGCGTTGAAACCCATCCGGGATCGCTTCCCTCAGTTCGCCGATCTGCTCGCTTGCGAGCCGGAGGCCGATCTGTTCGAACGCCTGCGCGCAGCCGAGAGCGTCGGCCGGCCGCTCGGAGACGATCGCTTCCTCGCCCGCCTCGAACGACGGACAGGACGCGCCCTCAAACCAGGCAAGCGCGGGCCGAAGGCGTCGGGGCCGGAAAAGGATTGAGGATGGTCTTTGCTGAACGAGGAGTTAAGTGCACTGTCACCGTAATTCCGATCATGGATTCCTCCAGTCCACTTCACACCACGCCTGACGGGCAGCCTCGACTTTGGAGTAAAACGGAGATGCTAAAATATCCGTGGCACAGCCCAAATGAAATGATTGGAGGGGAGACAGCGCGCGACTTAACGCCACAAATTCTCGAACAGCAACGTGGCGTCCTTAACACGGCATACGATAGAGTATTCAGCAACGATACAAGCGGCATGAGCAGCGGTTCTGCTCGTCCGGGCTCGCCAGGCAAGTAAATCGTCCGATATGGCGTGGCGAGAGGAGCAAGATTGGGAAATGGATTGGCGCCATGAGGCCATAGAATGAGGAGCCACATCGCAATCGCGACCGTAATGGGGGCAATCATTTCCGCGCTGCTTGCCGTCTTTAATATGCTATTGGCCAACACGCCATTCGCGTATCTACAATTGCCTGGGTATATTACGATTGTAATGCTGTGGGGCCCTCATGGCGGTGCTGTTCCTGAACTTTTGTCAGAAGCCGTACTGCTGGGTGTTAATGCCGTCTTTTATGGTCTGATAATTTTTGGAATTCTGCATCGGTTTGGTCAAACAAGACTAAACTCCCAAATTTCGAAGGACGACTGATCGAATCAGGAGCCCGTGAATTACGGTGACACCCATGGGCTGCCCCCCGTAAGTGAGACACGCTAATTTCTGTGACAGCGAGGACGGCGGATTACGCAAACGCTAATCCACCCTATGCAGCTACGGGCGTAATCCGCCGTACGCACCAATCCATCAGCGTCATTGTCTGCGAAAAACGCGAAGCGTTTGCGTACGGGAGCGACGACGCAATCCATGTCGGTAGCGCAAAGAAAGATGGATTGCGTCGCTTCGCTCGCAATGACGTTGATGGAGTCTTGATCTAAATTTCAAACATTCAGATGCGCGTCGGGTAGCCCGCAAGCCTCGCTCCAGCCTTACCCTGCCTGCCTTGCGCTGAGCCGACCATGCATTATTGTCTCGTCATGCCGCATCTCGCGGCCCAGCCGGAACCGCCCATGACCCAGCCCGCACCAAAACGCTTCCCCGCCCCCTCCCTCGACAAGCTGCCGGAGGATATCCGCAGCCGCATTTTGGAGGTGCAGGAAAAATCCGGCTTCGTCCCCAACGTGTTCCTGTCGCTGGCCTATCGTCCCGACGAGTTCCGCGCGTTCTTTGCTTATCATGACGCGCTGATGGAGAAGGACAGCGGCCTCTCCAAGGCCGAGCGCGAGATGATCGTGGTGGCCACCTCCAGCGTCAACCAGTGCCATTATTGCGTGATCGCGCATGGCGCGATCCTGCGCATCCGGGCCAAGAACCCTCAGATCGCCGACCAGATCGCCGTCAACTACCGCAAGGCCGACATCACGCCGCGCCAGCGCGCGATGCTCGACTTCGCCATGAAGGTGAGCCAGGCGGCGAACACGGTTTCCGAACAGGATTTTGCCGAGGTGGCCGGACACGGCTTTACCGACGACGATATCTGGGACATCGCCGCGGTCTCGGCCTTCTTTGCGCTGTCGAACCGGATGGCCAACGTCACCGCGATGCGGCCGAACGATGAATTCTACATGATGGGGCGGCTGCCGAAATAGCCGCAACGCGATTCTATTTTTGACGCGCGCCGGGTGGAGGCTTTCTCCACGAGTCGACTCGCGGAGAAGAGCCCCCACCCATAGCCGATGCTGCGCATCGGCGTTCTTAATCCGAGGACGGCGGCCGTAGGCCGCCTACGCCTCCCCCGCAAGCGCGGGAGAGGGAGCGCATCTCCTTCGTGGCTCGCAACCGGACCTAACCTCATCAAGCATCAATCATCCGACGCCGGCCCGCACCAGCCGGGCAGATAGACCGCGTCCTTGCTCCTGGCGAAGCCGAGGCCCTTCTCCATCGCGCGCTCGAAATTGTCTTCCACGCTTTTGCGCGACATTTTGCGGCGCAGGAAGTCCGCCCACAGGAACTCGCTGAAGGGAGTGGTGTCCTTGGCAAACCCGCCGGCGCGGCGCAGTTCGCCGGCGAGGCTGCGGAATGGATCGTCCTTGAGGTCGGACACCGATTTCGGAAGATCGCGAAAATGGCGCCGCTCGCCCTTGGCGTCGTACGGATAGACCCATCGCTTGTTGTCCATCACGCCCCAGAACGCATCGCGCTGCACCATGGTGAGATCGCCGATCACGGTGACGAGGACATCCTCGACGCCTTCATCGTGCAGCGCACGCGCCAGATGATGGTGATCGACCACGTAATAGCGCTCATCCAGGCCATGGACGACGGGGATCATGTGCTTGCCGAGCAGTTCGGCGCGCTTCTTTTCCGACTTGTGCTCACGCCAGCGCTGGCGCTTTTCCTTGACCTCCCGCATCCCGACCGTCATCTGGGTCGGACGCAGCGACAGGATCGGGACCGGCTTGAGTATCGGTTCGCGTAGATTGGCCATCACTTGAGCCCTCGGCTTGAACCCTCGGAATTGACTCGTGAAACACGCTAGAGCCGTTTCAGTTATGCCATGACGGCACCTGCGGTGAAACGCAGGTTCCATGTGACTCTGCGGGGATAGACCTGCATTGATGCGCACCAACATTTTATGTTGGAAGCACGGCGACCGTGCTAAACAGGATCACAACTTCCGCGGACCGACTGCCGTGAAGACCCAGCTGCCCATCTCCAAGAACGACGAGCACGTCGTGGTCAAATTCCGGCCGCGGACCTCCGCCCATCCGCCAGGGCATCGTAGCGAGCCCGGGCATCGTAACGAGCCCGGGCATCGTGACGAGCCCGGGCACCGCGAACAGCCGGCCGATCAGGCCCATAGCGGGCCGGCGGCAAAGGACCTGTCCCGCTACGAGCGGACCCGCGACGAGCCCGACGATTTCCGCCACCGCATGCTGGCCAATGTCGCGGCGTTGTCGTTCACGGTGGCGCTGACGGCGATCGGAATTTGGCTAGCGATGAGCATCGCGGATCTGCGCAAGACTCAGGATTGCGTGCTGATGGGGCGCCGGGACTGCGCCCGCATTTCCACAATGCCACACAGCTAGGCGCGGGCCCAAAATGGGCTTTTTTACCGCCAAATCGGTTCCCTCCGGGGTCGCCAACCTCCATTGAACTCAAGGCTTGGCTCCGATATACGGGCTCTCGACTCCGGCCGAGGGAAACCGACGCGCCTGCCTCCCCCTAGCCGTTCCGGATTTATCTCCAATATATCAAAGGCTTAATGATGTCTTCCACATACGATCAGATCGCCAACATTATCGCTGAGACTTGCGACATTCCGCGCGACACGATCAAGCCCGAGAGCCACGCCATCGACGATCTGGGCATCGACAGCCTGGACTTCCTCGACATCGCCTTTGCCATCGACAAGGCGTTCGGAATCAAGATGCCGCTCGAAAAATGGACCCAGGAGGTCAACGACGGCAAGGCCACGACCGAACAGTACTTCGTGCTGAAGAACCTCGCCGATCGTATCGACGAACTGGTCGCGGCGAAGAACGCGGGCACGGGCGCGTAATCGCCCGCCATGAATCTCGACTACTTCCAACTCATCGATCGCATCGTCGACCTCAATCTCGGCGAGCGAACCATCGTGGTCGAAGCCCAGGTTCCGGAAAAGCATACGATCTTCGAGGGCCATTTCCCGGGCTTTCCAATCATGCCCGGGGTCCTGCTGACCGAAGCGATGGCGCAGAGCTCGGGCTGGCTTTTGCTTGGCGTCTTGAAGTTCGAACGCATGCCGTTCCTGGCCATCGTGAAGGAAGCCAAGATGCGGGGTTTCGTCAGTCCCGGTCAGTTGCTGACGATCGAGGCCAAGGTCGAACATGAAGGTTCCGGCTTTGCGGTCACCAAGGCAAAGGGCCGCATCGGCAAAGACTTGAAGTGCAGCGCTGAAATAACTTTCGGCCTTGCCCCCTTCCCCGACCCGGCCTTTCGCGTGCACATGGACGCGATGGCCGCCAAGATCGGTTTCCCACTGCAGGCGCTGCCGCATGAATGAGCCCAAACCCACGCCGGCAAAAGAAGTCTGGATCACCGGCATCGGCATCGTGTCCTCGCTCGGCGAGGGACTGGACGTGCATTGGGATGCGCTGAACCAGAAGCGCGTCAACATCGACGACAAGCGCTTCGCGCCCTATATCGTCCACCCCCTGGCCCCGGTCAGCTTCGACGCCCAGATCCCGAAAAAGGGCGATCAGCGCCAGATGGAAGCCTGGCAGCGCATCGGCACCTATGCCGCCGGGCTGGCGCTGGATTCCGCCGGCGTCAAAGGCAATACCGAGATCCTGCAACGGATGGACATGATCGTGGCCGCCGGCGGCGGCGAGCGCGACATCGCCGTCGACCTTGCGATCATGAACGCCGACGCCAAGGGTAATTCGAGTCCGGCCTTTCTCAACGAACGGCTGATGAACGATCTGCGGCCGACGCTGTTCCTGGCGCAGCTCTCCAATCTGCTCGCCGGCAATATCGCGATCGTCCATGGCGTCAGCGGGACGTCGCGGACGTTCATGGGCGAGGAAGCCGCCAGCATCGACGCGGCGCGGATTGCGCTGGCCCGCATCGAATCCGGCCAGAGCGACATCGCGCTGATCGGTGCTGCGCATAATGGCGAGCGGGCGGACTTGCTGATCCTCTATGAATTCGGTGATTTCAACCTGACCGACACCTATTCCCCGGTGTGGGCGCGCCAATCCAATAGCGGGTTTGCGCTCGGCTCCGCCGGCTGCTTCCTGGTGATGGAATCCCGCGAGCACGCCGAAGCGCGCGGCGCCAAGCCCTACGCCAGGCTGACCAAGGTCGTCGCCGACCTCGCGCAGCGCAAGCAGCCGGGCGCCGTGACCAAATCGCTGGAATCGCTGTGGCCCAAGCTCGGCGCCCTCCCCGACAACGGCAATCTGATCACGGGCGCAACCGGCATCGAGCCGACAACGTCGGAAGAAAAGGCGTTCCTGCGCCAGCATCCGGGATATGCGGTGCGCGCGACCGGAACGATGTTCGGCCACACGCTGGAAACCCAGTTTCCGCTGGGACTGGCGCTGGCGGCACTTTCGATCTCGCGCGGCGCGCTGTTTCCGCCCAACGATCCGACCGGGCTCGAGGTTGAAAAGCCTGATGTTCCGACCCAGATTGTCGTGATGGGGGCCGGTCACTGGCAGGGCGAAGGCATGGCCCTGGTCGAGGCGATCAAGTAGGGCGTGATCCCAAGCATGCCCATCGGGCGTTCCGGCAGGATCATGACGACAGAAATAGAGCGCGACAGCGCTTCGGGTACGGCGCAGATCGACGGGGGAAACCATGTCAGCACCACGCGATAAGTTAGGCAGGCCGATCGTTGTCGTTACCGGCATGGGTGTGGTCACCTCGCTCGGCGCCGGCAAGAAAGACAATTGGAGCAAACTCACCGCGGGTGAATCCGGGATCCGCACCGTGACGCGCTTTCCGATCGACGGCCTCAAGACCACCATGGCCGGCACCGTCGATTTCGTCAGCGTCGATCCCGTCTCCTCGACGGCACTGACCGAGCGGCTGGCCAAAATGGCAACCGAAGAAGCGCTCGAACAAGCTGCCATCGGCGGCAAGGCCGATTTCCCTGGGCCGCTGTTCCTCGCGGTGGCGCCGGTCGAGGTCGAGTGGCCGCAGCGGCTCGAGCTCGGACGCGCGATCGGAAAGACCGAATTCGGCTATGAGGACATGCTGCGCGTCAGCGGCGGCGGCCGGTTCGCGGCGTTCCATCACCGCTTCATGTTCGGCTCTGTGGCGAGCCATCTGGCCGAAACCTACGGCACCAAGGGGTCGCCGATTTCGCTCTCCACCGCCTGCGCGTCCGGCGCGACCGCGATCCAGCTCGGCGTCGAAGCGATCCGCCGCGGCGACGCCGATGCGGCGCTGTGCGTGGCGACCGACGGATCGGTCAATCCCGAAGCCCTGGTGCGGTTCTCGCTGCTGTCGGCGCTGTCGACGCAGAACGATCCGCCGCAAGCGGCCTCAAAACCGTTCTCGAAGAACCGCGACGGTTTCGTCATGGCGGAAGGCGCCGGCGCGATGGTGCTGGAAAGCTATGAGTCCGCCAAGGCGCGGGGCGCAAAGATCCTGGGCGTCGTCGCCGGCTGCGGCGAACTGACGGACTCGTTCCACCGCACCCGCTCCAGCCCGGACGGCAAGCCGATCATCGGCTGCATGCGCAAGACGCTGGCCGATGCCGGCCTCGAGCCGGAGCAGATCGACCATATCAACGCGCACGGCACCGCGACGCCGGAAAACGACAAGATGGAATACAACACCACCGCCGTCGTGTTCGGCGATCATCTGCCGAAGATTCCGGTGTCGTCGAACAAGTCGATGGTCGGGCATACGATTTCAGCCGCCGGCGCGGTTGAGGCCGTGTTCTCGCTGCTGACGCTCGAGCATCAGCGGATTCCACCGACCATCAACTACGAAGTACCGGATCCGGCCATCCTGTTCGACGTCGTCGCCAACAAGGCGCGCGACGCCCGCGTCACGGCCGTGATGTCGAACTCGTTCGGCTTCGGCGGGCAAAATGCCTCGCTGATCCTGACGCGCGAACCGGCTTAGCCGCCTGTCCCCAATGAACCACCAATGAACCGCCTGCTACTTCGTACCAAGGCGCGCCTGCGCGACGCCGCCAAACCGGTTGCCGAAGCCGCCGTGGGCGCGCTGACGATCGCCTTGCTGCGCGCGACGCGTTATTTCGATCCGGACAAGACCGCCAATTTCTTTGGCCGCGTCACGCGCTTCATCGGCCGCCGCTTGCGTGAAGACCGGATCGGCCGCGAGAATCTCACCGCCGCCTTCCCGGAAAAATCTCCGCAAGAGATCGAGAAAATCCTGGCCGGCGTCTGGGACAATCTCGGCCGTATCGGTGCTGAATTCGCCCACCTCGATCACATCTGGGATTACGACGTCAATCACCCGGACAAGCCGAGCCGCGTCGAGTTCGGCGCGCGGACCAAGCAGATCTTCGATCAGCTCAGGGACGACGGCAAACCGGCGATCATTTTCGCCAGCCATCTCGGCAATTGGGAAATACCGGCGCTTGGCGCCGTCGCGCATGGGCTGGATTGCGCGATCCTGTTCCGGCGGCCCAACAGCGAATCCGCCGATCGCGCCATCGAGCGGATACGCGCCGTCAAGATGGGCACGCTGGTTTCCGCCGGCCGTGAGGCACCGCTCAAACTGGGCGAAGCGCTGCAGAAGGGCCAGCACGTTGCGATGCTGGTCGATCAGTACATGGGCAACGGCGTCGAGGTCACCTTCTTCGGCCGCAAGACCAAGGCCAATCCGACCCTGGCGCGGCTGGTGCGTCAGGTCGAATGCCCGATCCACGGCGTGCGCATCATCCGCCTGCCCAACCACCGCTTCCGCGCCGAACTCTCCGAAGAGGTCAAACCGGTGCGCGATGCGTCGGGACAGATCGACATTCAAGGCACGATGCAGGCCGTGACCTCGGTCATCGAGGGCTGGGTGCGCGAATATCCGGACCAGTGGCTGTGGCTGCACCGCAGGTGGCGGTAGTTCCGTAACCGTCCCTCCCCGTCATTGCGAGCCAACGGGGCGCGCATTCGCGCGACCCGTTGGCTCGCAATGACGGAAGCGAGCGGCCGGTCTTCCTTAGCCGCCGAACACCAAACCGATGCTCCACGCCTTCATCGCGACGGTCGCTCCCAGGATGAAGATGATCTGCAGCAGCGTGCGCGTTGAAAAGAATTTGAGGACGTTGGTCATGTGATGCTCCCGGCGGGAGCTATAGAGTCTGCCTTCGGGTTCCGGCAACAGAAGAGCAACGACATCCGGGATTTTACGGCATCGGCCCGCTGATTCTGCCCCCTGTCCATTGTCAGGGTTTACACGTTTCCGCCGCAAGCAATGACCCATACGCGCGAATGCTCTTTGCCGACGACACCTCCGAGGACGGCGCTCATCGCCAACGCCCCACTCGGCTCAACATGGATACCGCAAGTCCGGCGGAGCAGCGCAATTGCGTCCTGAACAAGCTCGTCACCAACTGCACACACGCGCACGTTCGACTGCTCCAAAATGTCGAATGCGTGCGTCCCGATCTGACGAGAGCGTAGCGCATCGCACACGGTGTCCCCTGAAGGTTCGATCCTGACCGGCATCCCAACGTCGCGTGCGCGGGCATACCGTTGGTGGGTCGCCGGCTCGACCACATAGACGGCAACGGCAATAGATCGCGACCTCAGGGCAAGAGCCACACCCGCAGCTAGCCCGCCGCCGCCGCAGGCTACGACCACGGCATCGGAAGCAGCACCACTTGCCTCAATGGCGGCTGCAACCTCAGAACCAAGGGTATAGCTTCCCGCAATCATCTCGATATGCTCGAAGGCATGCAGGTTGCGCCAACCGCGTGTTCGCGCTTCCATCTGCGCATAATCAGTCAACTCCGACCGCTCAGCGATTATGATCTCCGCCCCGGTCTTCTGTGCTTGGTCGCGTTTGAAATCCGGTACATCGCTGGGCATAACCAGACACGCTGGCTTGTTAAGCGCCTGAGCTGCCAGACCAACCGCGATCGGGAAGTTTCCTGCACCGGCCGCGACGACCCCTCGCTCGGCGTTTCTCACGCCAAGCACGGCGCCACGAAATTTGAACGATCCGCCGCGTTGAACGGTCTCGTCCTTGATATGGATCATCCGTCCGACCTGCGCATCCAACAGGGATGAAGACCTCATCGGAGTCCTCAACGCCTGGCGGACAATGAATTGGAGATCGTCGGCAGACGGATTGACCAACGCGCCCTTCATCTCAGCGGCAAATGCAATTGAAACATAACCGCTTATCTGGCTGATTCACGTTTGCGTCTAATCAGCTGTTGTGACTGCCCGACTTTTCTCGTGAACGAGCTTTCAGCGCAATGACGGTGGGGATCACTTCCCCGTCTTCACCCTGGTCCAGAGCCGGTTGATAACGCGCTGGGTCGCGGGATCGCGGGCGTTGATCACGAACAGCTTCTTCTGGATGGCCTCGTCCGGATAGATGTTCTTGTCGCCCAGGATCTTGGGATCGACCAGCTTCTGGCTCGCCAGATTGCCGTTGGCGTAGGACAAAAAGTCCGAGTTTTTGGCCGCGATCTCCGGGCGGTAGAGGTAATTGATCAGCTCATATGCTTCGGCGACGTTCCTGGCGTCGGCCGGGATCGCGAGATTGTCGAAGAACATCTGCGCGCCCTCCTTCGGAATCGTATAGCCGATCTCGATATCGTTCTTGGCCTCCGCCGCGCGGCTGCGCGCCTGCATGATGTCGCCCGACCAGCCCACCACGAAGCAGATCTCGCCCGACGCCAGCGCGCCCAGATATTCGGAGGAATGAAACTTGCGGACATAGGGCCGGATCTTGATGACGAGATCGGCAGCCTTCTCCAGATCCGCCTGCTTGGTCGAGTTCGGATCGATGCCGAGATAGCTCAGTGCCGCGGGCAGAATGTCGTCGGCGGAATCCAGCATGTGGATGCCGCAGTCTTTGAATTTGGCGAGGTTCTCCGGCTTGAAGACGATGTCCCAGCTGTCGATTTTGGCATCGGCGCCCAAAATCTTCTGCGCCGTCTTGACGTTGTAGCCGATGCCCGTGGTGCCCCACATGTAGTTGGCGCCGTAATGATTGCCGGGATCGTAGGTCGCAAGCTGCTGGGTCACCACCGGCCAGGCGTTTGCGAGGTTTGGCAGTCGGGACTTGTCGAGCTTGAGGAAGACTTTGGCCGTGATCTGGCGCTGCAGGAAATAGCCGGTGGGAACGACGACGTCGTAACCCGATTTTCCTGCGAGCAGCCGCGTCTCCAGCGTCTCGTTGGCGTCGAAAGTGTCGTAGACCACCTTGATGCCGGTTTCCTTGGTGAAATCCTCCAGCACGCCCGGCGCCACATAGTTCGACCAATTGTAGAAATTGACCGTGCGCTCTTCGGCCGTCGCCGGCGAGAGCAGCAGGACCGCAGCCACCGCGCCAAGGAAACCAACAGCATTGCGGGACCGGTTGCGCATCTCGTCTACCTCTTGCGGCGATGCACCGCGTCCGACAGACGCTCCAGCGCGGTATCGAGCGTGGCGTCCTTCTTGGAAAAGCAGAAACGCACCACCGACGTCACCGCATCCTGTTCGTAGAACGCCGAGACCGGAATCGCGGCAACCTTGTAGTCATTGACGATGCGGTGGCAAAATTGCACGTCGGTCTCGTTGAGCCCGAGCGGCGACAGATCGACCGTAAGGAAATAGGTGCCTTGTGATTTCAGGACAGGAAAGCCGATGCTCTCGAGCCCCTTCGTCAGGCGATCCCTGCTCCGCGCCAGCTCCTTGCGCATGTCGTAAAAATACTCGGCCGGCTTGTCGAGGCCGTAGGCGACGGCGGCCTGCAGGTTGGGCGCCGTCGTGAAGGTGAGAAACTGGTGCACCTTCGCGGCGACGCGCAGCAGCGGCGGCGCGGCGCAGACGAAACCGATCTTCCACCCCGTCAGCGAAAAAATCTTGCCGGCGCTGCCGACCTTGATGGTGCGGTCGCGCATGCCCGGGATCGTGATCAACGGGATATGTTCGCGGCCATCGAAGGTCACATGCTCCCAGACCTCATCGCAGATGGCGATGGTGTCGAACTCCTGGCAGAACCGTGCCAGCAGTTCGAGGTCTTCGCGCGGATAGACCACCGCAGCCGGATTGAGCGGGTTGTTGAACAGCACCGCCTTGGTCTTGTGATTGAAAACGCTGCGCAGCATCTCCTCGCTGAGCCGCCAGTCCGGCGGTTCGAGACGGAGCAGCCGCGGAATGCCACCGGCCTGCCGGATGATCGGCAAATAGCTGTCGTAGACCGGCTGGAAGCAGACGACTTCATCGGCGGGTTCGACCACGGCGAGAATGGAAGACGTCAATGCTTCGGTGCCGCCCGAGGTCACCATCACTTCGGTCATCGGGTCGAGGTTCAGCCCGTGCCAGCGCCCATAGTGGGAGGCGATTGCCTGCCGCAACTCGGGAATGCCCATCATCGACGGGTATTGGTTGTAGCCGTTGATCGACGCATCAGCGGCGGCGCGCCTGATGTCCTCAGGGCCGGGATCGTCCGGAAAGCCCTGGCCGAGATTGATGGCGTTGTTGTCGCGCGCGGCCTGCGACATCGCCTCGAAGACGGTGACCGGCAGGTCGGCGAAGACCTTGTTCATGGAAGTCATTTTTCTTGAGAATCCTTGGGAGCGTCAGCCGCCGGTCTTGGTCTGCAGCCCCGCCGCTTTCCAGCCTAAAATGCCGCCCGCCAGATGCTTGTCGTAGGGAAGGCCCGCCGCCTGCGCGGCCAGCGACGCCGTCACCGAGCGCTTGCCGGACCGGCAGGCAAACACCACCTGCTTGCCCTTGGGGTCCGGAATGGCCGCCGGGTCAAACGACTGCAGCGGAACCACCACAGCGCCCGGATAGGCTTCCACCGCGACCTCATTCGGCTCGCGGACATCGACGAGCAGATAGCGTCCCTCCGCCATCCCCTTGGCTACGTCTTCCGGCGTCAAATCGTGCACCTGATGGTCCGCCACGCTTAAATCCTCCCGACAACCTGCTTTGGGGGGTCCCGCCCCGCCAGTCGGGCGCCAAAGTCGCCTCTGGCGCGGCGAAAATCAAGCGCTGGAAACGGCTCGGGGGACCCGAGAAAACCGAGGCCGCCTCCCCTTGATCGCACAGCGTCGTTATTCTCTAACGGGCCGGATTTTCAGCCCAGAAGTTGCCTTGTGATGGGCCAGGCACCGACCGGTGTTAGAGGACCGGTCACCTTGTACCCCCGTCGCAGGTAGAAGCCCACGGCATTTGGGCTCGCTTCCGCATGAACCGCCTCAAAGCCCCGTCCACGCATCAATCCTTCGAGCAGGCCGAGTAACGCGGCACCGACGCCCTGCCCGGCATATTCGGGGGCCGTGTACAGCGCTTCGAGAGTGTCGCCGCGAATGCCGCCCCACCCGGCCACCACACCTTCCGGCTCGGCAATCCATATTTCCAGCTCGCGAAGCTTTTGCTCCATGCGGGCGAGCGTGATCTGGCCTGCCCACGCCTCGGCGTTTGCTATCGACATTCCCGGCGGCGCCAGCTCAAGGATCGACCTTCGTCGCACCTCGAACAGAAGTGCCACATCGTCGAGCGTGGCGAGGCGGTGAACAACAGCACCCATGTTGCCTTGTGATCCGACGGTCAGACAGCGTTACGACGTTGATGCGCGCGGTCGCGAACGCCGGCCGCGCTTCAAACCGGTCGCCGGTCCACTGTTCGGCCAGGCCAACATCGCCTGTGCCGCGACGCGCATTAGTTTTTCGCGCGTGGCACCATCCCGGGCCAATGTCGACATCCCCTGGATGACAGCCATGGTGTGACCAGCCAAGGCATCGGCATCGGTATCCGGGGGCAGCTCCTGTGCCTCAGCAGCCTTGACGATCTTGCGTTTGAGATGCGCCTCGATTTGTAGCCGGATCGTTGCCAGTTCGCCTTGCAGATCGGCGGCTTCGGCGGAACAGCTGATGGCCGAAGTCGCCAGGAGACAGCCCGAAGGCGTGTCAGAGCCCGTGAAACGGATCGCTGAACCTTGCAGCAATCCCCAGGCTGCGTCTCGCGCCGTCGGAGCCTCGTCAATGGTCGACAGAGCGGTCATCGGTCCCGCGACGTAGCGTTTCACCGCTTCGCGGAACAACTCTTTCTTGTCGCCGAATGCGGCGTAGATGCTCGGTGGTGTCACACCCATCGCGGCCGTCAGATCGCTGAGCGACGTTGCTTCGTAGCCGTGTCGCCAGAACAGCAGCATGGCTTGGTGAAGCGCGACTTCACGATCGAATGACAGCGGCCGCCCGATCTTGCGGCGTTCCGTGACTTGAGACCTTTTCATATCGATCAATATAAAACTATTGACCCGGCGAGACAAGCACCGTACATGTTTCGTAGTGACCACTATGAAAGTAAAAATGATGTCCCTCACCAACTATCGCACCCTCGGCAGGTCCGGACTTGCCGTAAGCCCCCTCGCGCTGGGAACAATGACCTTTGGTACGGCCCGATGGGGTTCTGGCGAACGCGAGTCACAGGCGGCTTTTGACGCCTACGTCGATGCCGGCGGAAATTTCATCGATACGGCCGACGTTTATTCGGGCGGGCGCAGCGAGGAAATGATCGGCGGTTTCATTGCAGAGAGAAAACTCCGCGACCAGATCGTTCTCGCCACCAAGGCGGGCTTCGCAGCCGGCCAAGGTCCCCTTTCCGGTGGTAACGGAGCCAAGCATCTATACGCAGCGCTCGATGGATCGCTGCGGCGCCTGCGGACCGAGTATGTCGATCTGTTCTGGGTCCACGTCTGGGACTCTGTGACGCCGGCCGAAGAGCTGTTGGAAACAATGGCAACGCTCGTGCGTGCCGGCAAAATACGTTACTGGGGCATGTCGAATGCGCCCGCTTGGTATGTCGCCAAGCTTGCGACAGTGGCCGCTTTGCGTGGCATGCCTGGACCCATCGCGCTCCAACATTTCTATTCTCTCGCGAACCGGGACATCGAGGATGAGCACGTGCCGCTCGCCGCTGAATTCGGTATGGGAATTTTGCCATGGAGTCCGCTTGCCTATGGCCTGTTGACCGGCAAGTACGATCGCTCGGTCGTCGAGGCTGCTGGCCCGCGGACGGGCGGATTATTGCCGCGCGATGCGGCGGCTCTGGATGAGAAACGTCCGGAAGGCGATAAGCGGCTGGACGGGGTGACCCCGTTTGGCGACAGCCTCTTTACCGAACGCAACTGGAAGATCGTCGATGTGCTGCGTCATATTGCCGATGAGGCGGGCCACAGCGCAGCTCGCATCGCGCTGTCCTGGGTCGTCAATCGACCGGGAATAGCTTCCACCTTGATGGGCGTCAGCCGAGCCGAGCAGGTGTCCGACAATGCCGCAGCGCTCGATGTGGTGCTGTCCGACGACCATCGCGCGACGCTCGATGCGGTTAGCTCGACAGAATCGAAGATGCTCTACAGCCTGTTCACGCCGGCATTGCGCCAGCATGTGACTTTCGGGGGGAGCGCGGTCAGCGCCTGGCGCAGCTGAGGCACGGCATGGACTCATTCGCATCTGGCTGCGAATGAGTCCGCTCCTTGGATCGTGACGTCCTAGATTGTCACCTGCGTTCCCACCTCGACCACGCGCCCGGTCGGGATCTGGAAATAGTCGGTGGCGTCGTTGGAGCTGCGGCTGAGCGCGATGAACAGATGGTCCTGCCAGCGCGGCATGCCCGAATGCGCGGCCGGCTTCAGCGCGCGCCGGGACAGGAAAAACGACGTCGCCATGATGTCGAACTGCCAGCCGAGCTTGCGGGCGATCGCCAGCGTCCTCGGCACGTTGGGCTGTTCCATGAAGCCGAACCGCAGCGTCACCTTGGAGAAGGTTTCGCTGAGTTGTTCCATCCGAACCCGCTCGGAATCATCGATCCGCGGCGTGGATGCGGTTTCGATCGTGAGAATGACGTTCTTCTCGTGCAGCACCTTGTAGTGCTTCAGGCTGTGCATCAGCGCCGTCGGTGCACTGTCGGGATCGCTGGTCAGGAACACCGCCGTGCCGGAGACCCGCTGCGGCGGCCGCTTTTCCAGCATCGCCACCAGATCGGTGAGCGGGAATTCCAGCTTGCGCGATTTCTCGAACAAGAGGCGGCTGCCGCGCCGCCACGTGTACATCAACAGCATCACGACGCCGCCCAGCGCCAGCGGTACCCAGCCGCCTTCGAACACCTTCAGGAGATTGGCCGCCAGGAAGGTCAGATCGAGGAAAAGAAACGGCGCGATCAGCGCGGCGGCCGCGATCGGCGACCATTTCCAGACGCGCCAGATCACGACAAAGCCCATCATCGCGGTGACCACCATGGTTCCGGTCACGGAAATGCCGTAGGCCGACGCCAGCGCGCTGGACGAGCGGAACAGCAACACCAGCAGGATCACCGATATGAACAGCAACATGTTGATGCGCGGAATGTAGATCTGGCCGGAATGCGATTCCGAGGTGTGGCGGATTTCAAATCGCGGCATCAGGCCGAGCTGGATTGCGGTGCGCGTCAGCGAATAAGCGCCGGTGATAACGGCCTGGCTCGCGATGACAGTCGCCAACGTGGCAAGCGCGACCATCGGGATCAACGCCCAATCCGGAAACATCAGGAAGAACGGATTCTCGATCGCTTTGGGATCGGCGATCAAGAGCGCGCCCTGCCCCATATAATTCAGCGCCAGCGATGGCAGCACGATGAACAGCCAAGCCGTCTGGATCGGCCGTTTACCGAAATGGCCCAAATCAGCATAGAGCGCTTCGGCCCCGGTGACGGCGAGAAACACCGCGCCGAGCGTCACGAAGCCAATGACGCCATGATGGATCATGAAGGAAACCGCATAGAGCGGATTGAGCGCCAGCAGCACCTGCGGGTGCTGCACGATCTGCGGCACGGCCGCCATCGCAATGACGGCGAACCAGACGCACATGACAGGCCCAAAGAACGCGGCCACGCTGGCGGTGCCGCGCGATTGAACCGCGAACAGCACGACCAGAATGATGACGGTGAGCGGCACGACATAGTGCTCGAAGGTGGCGGTGACGAGCTTGATGCCTTCGAGCGCTGACAGTACCGACAGCGCCGGGGTGATGACGGCGTCGCCGTAAAACAACGCGCCGCTGATGATGCCGAGCAGCACGATCAGCGGAGCATTCTTGCCGACCGCGCGTTGCGCCAGAGCCATCAGCGCCAGCGTTCCGCCCTCACCGTTATTGTCGGCCCTCAGCAGGATGACGACATATTTCAGCGTCACGACGACGATCAGCGCCCACAATATCAGGGACAGAATGCCGAGAATGGCCTGTGGATCGACATGACCGACACCGCTCGCGGCCACGATGGCCTCGCGCAACGCGTAGAGCGGGCTGGTGCCGATGTCGCCATAGACCACGCCGATGCTGCCCAGCATCAGGGCCTTGAAGCCATCCGTGGAGTGGGCTTCGCCATGCCCGTTGGCCGCGGGCGTTTCCGCCGCGGTAATCGCGATCTGGGATGACATGGGACAGGCCTCGGGTTGCTTTACCGCACTGCACAATGCAGAAGCGCAGGCCTATACTCCTGTCGGGAATGCATAGGTTAGGCTGAATCCAGGCCTCCGATATGCGTCTTGCGCATAGGATCAGAGAACCCGTCGGCCAAATTTCGTCATAAAATCAAATAGTTACCTGAGTTCCGACCTCGACGACCCGCCCGGTCGGGATCTGGAAATAATCGGTGGCGTCGTTGGCCGACCGGCTCATCGCAATGAAGAGATGGTCCTGCCATAGCGGCATTCCCGATTGCGCCGACGGCTTGAGCGAGCGCCGCGAGACGAAGAACGACGTCGCCATGATGTCGAACTGCCAGCCGAGCTTGCGCGCGATCACCAGCGCCTTCGGCACATTGGGCGATTCCATGAAACCGAACCGCAGCCGCACGGTGGCGAACTTCTCGCTGATGGCCTCCATCTTGACCCGTTCGGACGGATCGACGCGGGGCGTCTGCGCGGTCTCGATCGTCAGGATCACATTGTGCTCGTGCAGCACCTTGTTGTGCTTGAGATTATGCAGAAGCGCGGTCGGCACGAAATTCGGATCGCTGGTCAAAAACACCGCGGTACCCTTGACGACATGCGGCGGACGCTTTTCGAGGCTCTTGATCAGATCGATCAGCGGCACCTCGATGCGCCGCGTCTTGGCGGTCAGGATCGAGGCGCCGCGACGCCAGGTCCAGATCATGACAGCCATCGCGACCCCGAACAGCAGCGGCACCCAGGCGCCTTCGAGCAGCTTCAACAGGTTCGCGCTGAAGAATGCCATGTCGACGACCACGAACGGCAGGATCACCGCGGCTGCGGTCGCCGCCTTCCAGTTCCACAATTTCCAGACCACGACAAAACCCATGATGCCGTCGGCGACCATGGTGGTGGAGACGGCGATGCCATAGGCGGACGCCAATCCGCTCGAGGTGCGGAACAGCAGCACCAGCAGGATCACGCCAACCAGCAGCAGCCGGTTGACCCGCGGCAGATAAATCTGGCCGGCATGGGTCTCGGAGGTGTAGCGAACCTCAAAGCGCGGCAACAGGCCGAGTTGCACCGCCTGCCGCACCAGCGAAAAGGCGCCGGTGATCACCGCCTGGCTCGCGATCACGGTGGCCGCCGTCGCCAGCACCACCAGCGGCAGCAACAGGATGTCGGGAGCCAACCGGTAGAACGGGCTTTCGATCGTCGCCGGATTGGACAGCACCAGGGCGCCCTGCCCGAAATAATTGATCAGAAGTGCCGGCATCACGAGATAGAACCAGCCGGCCTGAATCGGCTTGCGTCCGAAATGCCCGAGGTCCGCATAAAGCGCCTCGCCGCCGGTGACAGCCAGAAACACCAGGCCCAGCGTCACCAGTCCGATGACGCCGTGCGACAGCACGAACTGGATCGCGTACCAGGGATTGATCGCCGCCAAAACCGTGGGATCGTCGCTGATGTGGATGAGGCCCAATACCGCCAGCGTCGCGAACCAGACCACCATGACCGGCCCGAAGGCCGAGGCGACGCGCGCGGTGCCGCCGCTCTGCACCGAGAACAGCAGGACGAGAATGAAGATCGTCAGCGGCACCACGTAATGTTCGAGCGCCGGCGCAACGAGCTTCAGCCCTTCGACCGCCGACAACACCGAAATCGCCGGCGTGATCATGGAATCGCCGATGAACATCGAGGCGCCGACGACGCCGAGCGCCAGCAGCAGCCAGCTGCGCCGGCCGAGCGCCCGCTGCCCCAGCGCCATCAGCGAAAGCGTGCCGCCCTCGCCGTTATTATCGGCGCGCAGCAGCAGCAGCACGTATTTGGCTGTCACGACGATGAAGAGCGACCACAGGATCAGCGACAGCACGCCGAGCACGATGGCGCGCGATACCGGTTCGCCCGCCGCCGCGTGCGTCACAGCTTCGCGGAACGCGTACAGCGGCGAGGTGCCGATGTCGCCGAACACCACGCCGATGCTTCCCAGCGTCAGGGCCCAAAAGCCTGAGGTAACCTGCCCCTCATGGGCTTCGGTGGATGTGACGCTGACAGTCATGACGCGGGAAGAACGCTCTCACGGTTGAATTGATCCGGGCCGCTATCGACGCTTCCGCGTCGCCTGTCAATCATCACCAAGCATAGCACTGCCGGCGGCGCGGTACCCCACGCCAGGCAAGCTTCACCACAACGATGGAGAGGTAATATAGTAGTATCGCTTATGGCTTCAGGCCAGGCGGAAGCGGCGGATTTTCGCGCATTAATGTAATGGTCACGCGACGGTTGGCCGGCAATGTCGGATCGTCGGGAAACAGCGGCTGACTGTCGGCCTTGCCGGAGACGGCAAAGACGTGCGATGGCGGCAGCCCCTCGCGTTCGAGGATCTGGCGCACCACGTTGGCCCGGTCGGAGGAAAGATCGAACGCGCCGTAATCGCTTCGCGCCGGCAGGAATCCGGCCGCCGTATGACCGACAATCGAGAGCCGCAGCGGGGTCGCACGCAGCGGACCAGCGAGCTTCTGGATCAGCCGGCGGGTGCGATCATGAGGCACCTTGGAGCCGTCGGCGAACATCGACCGGCCATCCTGATCGACGATTTCGAGATTGAGGCCCTGGCTGGTCTCTTCGAAGATGATGTGCTTGGACATCTCGGTCAGTTCCGGCAAGTCCTGCAGCGCCTGCCGGAGCGACGCCGAAGCCAGCGCGAATTCGCGATCCACCGTCAGCTTGGCGCCGGTTTCGCTGGTGCGGTCCTTTTCGTTCGGCGTCGGCGTGGCAGAGGCTTCCTCCGGCGAAATATGATCGACGTTCTTCAGCTTCGGCCGCGTCGGCAGGCCGTCGGATTCGACGATGCCGGAATAACGCACTTCGGTCTGCACGCCGAACGCTTCGCGCATCGAGCCGGCGACGATTTTCAGCTTGTCCTTATCCTGACTGGAGAACGCGACGAGCATCACGAAGAATGCCAGCAGCAAGGCCATCAGGTCGGCGAACGTCACGAACCAGCCGTGACCGCCATGTGCCTCTTCGCGTTTTTTCTTGGCCATGTTCTATGTCCGCGCCTGGATGCTGCCTTAAGGGGATCAGGCAGGCGCCAGTTCGCCTTCCTCGTGCCGATGTTTTTCGGGCAGATAGGCCAACAGCATTTCACGCACCAGCGCCGGGCTCTTGGAATCGCGGATCATCAGGATGCCGTCGATGATCAGCGTGCGATTGGTCTCCTCGTCGAGCAGCTTGCCATGCAGCTTGTCGGCGATCGGCAGACAGATCAGGTTTGCCACCAGCGCGCCGTACAGCGTCGCCAGCAGCGCGACCGCCATGAAGGGACCGAGCTTCGAAGGATCCTGCATGTTCGAGAACATCTGCACCATGCCGAGCAGCGTGCCGATCATGCCGAACGCCGGCGCGCAGTCGCCGATGGCGCGATAGATCTTCGAACCCTCGTTGAGGTGCATCAGGAAGTTGTCGCGATCGCGCTCGAGGTTGTCGCGGATGAATTCGAGATCGTAGCCGTCGGCGACGTAGCGGATTCCCTTGGCGAGGAACGGCTCGTTGGTATCGACCTTTTCGAGCCCGACCGGGCCCTGCTTGCGGGCGATTTCGGCGATGCGGGCGAGTTCGTCGACCAGGTCGCGCGCCGACAGGCGGCTCATCGTGAAAGCGAATTTGGCGCCGAGCGGCATACCATGCAGGATCGCGCTGAGCGGAAAGCGGATCAGTGTCGCGGCAAACGAGCCGCCGAAGATGATGATGACGGCGTGGATGTCGTAGAACATCCGGAAATCGCCACCCATCAGAATCAGCGTGCAGAGCACGATGGCGCCGGCAACCAGGCCGATGAGCGTGGTGATATCCATTCTGAACTCCGACGCGTACGCGAACGACCGGATATTCTGACCGGCCGCGCCGCCCCTTCCGGAGCCGCGCAAGAGGCACCCTACGACTGCGCCATTAAAGACCCGTAAAGGTTAAACTCGAATCGGGTTCGTAAAACTGCGGGCCGGCGCGCCCCCGCACGATCTCAACGATTTGCTAACCATTGTGTCGTCGCAGCCTCTCCATGCTGCGCTCTCATGCACAAACGCCTCGCGTTTGTTGCAGACAATGACGGATGGTTACCGTGGCCCGCCTACTGGGCCTGCACGCCGATGCCGGCCGACTTGATGATCGGCAGGATTGTTCGAGATCAGCGCGATCGGCTCGAAATCCTTTTCCAGATCGTAGTCGAGCTTGTAGATGATGCTGCCGACATGGGTGTCCCATTGGCCGATGTCGAAGGTGTAACCGTCCGGTGCCGCGCGGGCGACACGACCGACGCCGATGCTGCCGCCGGCGCCGCCGACATTTTCGATCACGATCGACTGCCCGAGCGTGGCGCGCATCCGCTCGGCCATGATCCGGGCAGCGGCATCGATGTATCCGCCCGGTGGAAAGGGAACGACGAGCGTGATGGGACGAGAGGGATAGGTCTGAGCCTGGACCTCCGCGACGCCGGCCATGACAAGCAATGACAGCGCCGCCCACAATGCTCGCATGACGTTTCCCCTCGTCTGTTGATGACCCCGACTTTTCGCCAGTGGATTGTTGTCGTCAGTGAATCTCGGCCGAACGCTTCAGCGCCTCTTTCAGTTTCTCGAGCGTGAAATCCGGGCTGCGCGCGATCTCCAGGATCGGCGTTTCGCGGCGAGCACAGAGTTCGCAAGCATCCGGCACCTTGGCGGCGATGTCGTGCGGGATCACGATCGCGCCGTGGCTGTCGGCGTGAATGAGATCGTCGGAACGAACCGTCATGCCGGCGACGCGGACTTCGCCGCCGAAATTCTCGGCATGCACCCAGGCATGCGACGGACCGATCGAGCCGGCCAGCGCCTGGAAGCCCGGCGCCCATTGCGGGATGTCGCGGATCGAGCCGTCGGTGATGACACCGAGGCAGCCCAGCGCCTTGTGGACGTTGCTTTGCACTTCGCCCCAGAACGCGCCATAGCCGACGTCGGGGCCGTCGATGTCCTGGATCACCGTGATGCGCGGGCCGTGGCCGGTGCCCATATATTCGTAATAGTCGATGCGCCGTTTCGACGCCTCTTCGGCCGGCAGGCCGGACTTCAGGACCGAGCGGATCGTCACCGTGCGCGCATAACCGACCATCGGTGGCAGATTGGGAAACGGGCAAACCAGCGGCTTGGTGGTGTAACCGATCAGCCGGCGCTCGGGGGCCACGATCTCCATCGCGTTGCAAATCGTCGGCGTGTCGTAGCGGGCCAACGCTTCGAGCACGGAAGCCGGTAGCGGGGCGGAAGCGGACTGGGTCACTGCGTTTCTCTCCTGATTTTTTGGGCCGGATGTTCTGCAAGGCCGTCGTTCACTAAGCCCTATAGCCGAGATTGGGGTCGAACCCAACTCGGCCAGCGCTCATGGCAGATATCTTGGCAGATATCTTGGCAGTCATCTTGGCAGATATATCGGAAAGTCCGCAGGCCGTTCAGTTCAGCCGCGACGGCCGGTCGCCTTCATGGTCGGCATCGGCAGGCGGCGCCGGGAATGTGGACGCTGGACCGACGGGCACCGCCGCATCAGTGGTCGCAGCCGCCAGTGCGGCCGCGGCGTTTCGCTCGTGATCGCGGTAGGATTTCCAGCCCCACGGCAGCGTCGCCAGATAGACCACCGTCGCGAACGACAGGATGTACCAGGGATAGCTGATGAGCAGCGCGATGAAGAACACCACCGAAACGAAAACCGGCAGCACCATTTCCGGCGGCACCCGCATGCGCACGGTCTTGCCGGAAAACACCGGCAGCCGCGACACCATCAGGAATCCGATCAGCAGCGTATAGGCTGCCGTCAGCGACGCCGGCGGCTGCGAGACGCCGAGAAACGCCAGATAGATCGGCAGCAGCACGGTGAGCGCGCCGAGCGGCGCCGGAACGCCGGTGAAATAGTTCGCCGCAAAGGCCGGCTTGTTCGGATCGTCGATGCTGGCGTTGAAGCGCGCGAGCCGCAGGCCGCCCGAGATCGCAAACACCATGCACGCGATCCAGCCGCCATTGCCGAGTTCGTGCAGCTGCCAGAAATACAGGATCAGGCCGGGCGCCACGCCGAAATTGACGAAGTCCGCGAGGCTGTCGAGCTCGGCGCCGAATTTCGACTGGCCCTTGATCATGCGCGCGACGCGGCCGTCGAGCCCGTCGAGCACGGCGGCGAACACGATCGCGGCGACCGCAAGTTCCATGCGCCCTTCGGTCGACAACCGGATCGCCGTCAGCCCAGCGCAGATCGCCAGCAGCGTGATGAAGTTGGGCACCAGCATCCGCACCGGGATCGGACGGAACCGGCGGCGGCGCGCTTCGGGAGATTTGGGATCAGGTGTCATCATGGCTTGCCAATATATAGCAGCCACCAGCCTGCGCCGCCATTGTGGCGGAAGGCCAGCGCCTCAGCCCTTTGGATAGCTATTTGCGGATGGTTAATCGGCCCGGAAGGTCCGGCCGTGATCGTTGCCGGTCAGATCGCCCAGGACCGTCTCGCCCGCAACCGCGGTTTGGCCCTCGGAAACCAGCGCTTTGCCGCCTTCGGGCAGATAGACGTCGAGCCTGGAGCCGAACCGGATCAGGCCGAAGCGTTCACCCACGCCGATGGTCTGCCCCTCGCGCACGAACGAGACAATACGCCGCGCCACCAGGCCCGCGATCTGAACCACGCCGATCCGGCCATGGTTGGCGGTCGAGATCACCAGCGAGTTGCGCTCATTGTCTTCACTGGCCTTGTCGAGTTCGGCGTTGAGGAAGGCGCCCGGCCGATAGGCGATGCGGTCGATCTTGCCCGCCACCGGAGCGCGGTTCACGTGGCAGTTGAACACGCTCATGAAGATCGAGATGCGCAGCAGCGGCCGGTCGCCGAGACCGAGCTCGGCCGGCGGCAGCACCTGCGCGATCATCGACACCCGCCCGTCGGCCGGCGATACCACGATGCCCTCGCGCACCGGCGTGACGCGCACGGGATCGCGGAAGAACAGCGCGCACCAGACGGTCAGGAGCGTGCCGATCCAGCCCAGCGGCGTCCAGATCCAGAACAGGACCAGGCTTGCAAGCGCAAAGCCGCCGATGAAGGGATAGCCCTCGGGATGGATCGGGGGGATTTGCGCGCGGATCGAATTGGCAATCGACATCAAGGCTCACTTATTGGCTGGCCCACTCCCGTACTCGGGATCGGGCTAAATTTCGATTATTCCGCAGCGGTCACCAGAGGATCCTTGACCGGCGGCGGGGCACGGTTCGGCGCCTCGTTATCGTCGTCGATCTGCGCGAGCTTCTCCCGCGCCTCCTCGGCTTCACGCTGCCTGTTCCACATACTGGCATAAAGTCCGCCGGATGCCAAAAGCCGGGCGTGGGTTCCGCGCTCGGCGATGCGGCCCTGATCCAGCACGATAATTTCGTCGGCGCCGATGATGGTGGAGAGCCGGTGCGCGATCACCAGCGAGGTGCGGCCACGCGAGACGCGCTCCAGCGCTTCCTGGATTTCATGTTCGGTGTGGCTGTCGAGCGCCGAGGTCGCCTCGTCGAGCACCAGGATCGGCGGCGCCTTCAATATCGTGCGCGCGATCGCGACGCGCTGCTTTTCGCCGCCGGACAATTTCAAGCCGCGTTCGCCGACTTGGGTTTCATAGCCCGTCGGTGACATCCGGATGAAGTTGTCGATCTGCGCCAGTTGCGCCGCCTCTTCCACTTCCGCATCGCTGGCGTCCCAGCGGCCGTAGCGGATGTTGTAGCGGATGGTGTCGTTGAACAGCACGGTATCCTGCGGCACCATGCCGATCGAGGCACGCAGCGACGCCTGCGTGACGTTCCTGATGTCCTGGCCGTCGATCAGGATCTTGCCGCCGGAAACGTCATAAAGACGGAACAGCAGCCGCGAGATCGTCGACTTGCCCGCACCGGAGGGGCCGACGATCGCAACCGTCTTGCCCGCCGGCACCTCGAAGCTGAGGCCCTTGAGGATCGCACGCTCGGGATCATAGGCAAAGCGCACGTCCTCGAAACGCACATTGCCCGTGCTTACCACCAGCGGGGTCGCGCCCGGGATATCCTTGACCTCGGGGTTGCGCGACAGCACGTTGAACATCTTCTCGATGTCGATCACAGCCTGCTTGATCTCGCGATAGACCATGCCCATGAAGTTCAGCGGCTGATAGAGCTGGATCATCATGGCATTGACCATGACGAAATCGCCGACCGTATGGGTGCCGTTGCGCACGCCGATCGCGCACATCAGCATGGTCGAGGTGAGACCGAGGGTGAAGATGATGGCCTGCCCGGTGTTGAGAACCGCCAGCGAGGTATAGGTCTTGACGCTGTTGTGCTCGAAGCGCTCCACCGAGCGGTCGTAGCGCGCGGCCTCGCGCTGCTCGGCGCTGAAATATTTCACCGTCTCGTAGTTGAGCAGCGAGTCGATCGCCTTCGTGTTCGCCTCGGTGTCGGAATCGTTCATCCTGCGGCGGATCTCGATCCGCCATTCGGTCGCGATGTAGGTGTAGTACATGTAGATCACGACCGTGATCGCGGTGACCAGCACGTAGCGCCAGTCGAACTGCCACAGCAGCACCGCCATCAGCAGCGCCACCTCGACGACGGTCGGGATCAATTGCAGGATCACCATCCGCACGATCACTTCGATGCCGGAGCGGCCACGCTCCAGCACACGGGTCAAGCCGCCGGTCTTGCGCTCGAGGTGAAAGCGCAACGACAGCTCGTGCATGTGGACGAAGGTGATGTAGGCGAGCTTGCGCACCGCATGCATCGCGACGCGCGCGAAGATACCGTCACGCCATTGCGTCAGCACCGCCATCAACACCCGCACTGCGCCGTAGCTCGCGGTCATCAGCAAGGGCGAGGCGATCAGCCACAAGGTCCAGTTCGACGCCTCCACCGGCGCGCTGGGCGTGCCGTTGAGCGCATCGATCGCCCATTTGAAGGTAAAGGGCACCGTCAGCGTCGCGAGCTTCGCGATCAGCAGCAGCACCATCGACCAGACCACACGCATCTTCAGGTCGGCGCGGTCGCCGGGCCAGATATAGGGCCACAGATGCACCAGCGTCCCGATCAGGGTCGCCTTGTCGGGGGAGTCGCTCGGGGGGATGGGCGGTTCGTCGGCGCGCGAATCAGGGTCGGCCATCGGTCAAGCGCCCAAAAGCCTGATGGCGCGCCCGTTCGCCGTCACATGGTTTCCGTTGATCGTCATTCTGCTCGTCATATAGAGTGTTTGAACGCCGCGTACAGCCTTGAAAGGCAAAACTTTCTCCGGTTTGCCCGTATTTCGGGCGCAAATCCGCTGCACCAGTACTTTCATCGGACTTGAGCTTTTTTCGCTGCAGTGCCACATAAATTGGATGACCCAAATCAAAACCGTCTGCGTCTATTGCGGCTCCGGCTCCGGCACCAACCCGCGCTTCGTGGAAGCGGCGATTGCACTCGGCAAGGTGTTTGCCGAGAACAGCATCCGCCTCGTCTATGGCGGCGGATCGGTGGGCCTGATGGGCGCGGTTGCCAAATCCGTGCTGGATCATGGCGGCTCCGTCACCGGGATCATTCCGGACTTTCTGGCAAACCGCGAGCGCATGAATCCGGGTCTCACCGAATTGGTCGTCACGCCGGACATGCATGAACGCAAGCGGCTGATGTTCGAACGCTCCGACGCGTTTGTCGCCCTCCCCGGCGGCGTCGGTACGCTGGAGGAACTGGTCGAGCAGATGACCTGGCAACAGCTCGGCCGGCACACCAAGCCGGTGCTGCTCGCCAACATCGACAATTTCTGGGAGCCGTTGCTGGCGCTGCTGTCGCACATGCGCATCACCGAATTTATCCGGCCGTCCCTGAACATCGACGTGCTGAAGGCCGAACGGGTCGAGGATATCCTGCCGCGCCTGCGCGCCGCCGCCGCACTTGCACCCGCAGGCACCCAGGAGATGGCGCCGGACGTCGCGCGACGGCTTTAGATTTCATTCGGCCGGAAACGTCACCGCCTCGATGCGGTTGCCGTCGGGATCGATAACGAACGCCGCGTAGTATTTCACGCGGTCGTGCGGGCGCAGGCCCGGCGCGCCGTCGGAGCGGCCGCCCGCGCTCAGCGCCGCGGCGTGAAACGCATCGACCGCATCGGTGGACCGTGCGCGAAGGCAGATGTGCACGCCGCTTTCCGGTGCGACCGGCGGCATGCCGGCGCGCAGGTTGATCCAGAACTCGGAATAGGTTTTGCCGAAACCGATGGTCGCCGGGCGTGTCACCAGTCGCGTCAGGCCGAGCGTCGCCAGTGTTGGTTCATAGAAGCGGGCTGCGCGTTCGAGATCAGCAACGCCGACGGAGATGTGGTCGAGCATATGTACCCTCGCTATCTCCCCGTCATTGCGAGGAGCACTTGCGACGAAGCAATCCATACTTCGCGTGCCGCACGATGGATTGCTTCGCTTCGCTCGCAATGACGGCCCTTGTTATTGCCTCACACCGGCGCGCCTGACTTCACCAGCTTGTAGACCACCGAATCCATCAGTGCCTGAAACGAGGCGTCGATGATGTTGGGCGAGACGCCGATCGTGGTCCAGCTCTCGCCGTTTTCATCCTCGCTCTCGATCAGCACCCGCGTCACCGCCTCGGTGCCGCCATTGAGGATACGGACGCGGTAATCGATCAGCTTCAGGCGCTCGATATACTTCTGGTATTTGCCGAGGTCCTTGCGCAGGGCAACGTCGAGCGCATTGACGGGGCCGTTGCCTTCCGCGGCCGAGATCAGCCGTTCGCCGGCGACATCGACCTTCACCACCGCGAGCGCCACCGTGACGCGTTGGCCGTTGGCGTTGAAGCGCTGTTCGACATTGACGTCGAACTGCTCGACCCGGAAATATTCCGGCACCCGGCCGAGCGTGCGCCGCGCCAGGAGATCGAACGAGGCGTTGGCGGACTCGTAGGCGTAACCGGCCGCCTCCCGCTCCTTCAGTTCATCGACCAGCCGCGCCAGCTTCGGATCGCTCTTCTCGTACGGGATGCCGGCGCGGTCGAGTTCGGCCATGACATTGGAGCGGCCGGCCTGATCGGACACCAGCACCTTGCGATGGTTGCCGACCAGTTCAGGCAACACGTGTTCGTAGCTATGCGGGTCCTTCATCATCGCCGAGGCATGAATGCCTGCCTTGGTGACGAAGGCGCTTTCGCCGACATAGGCGGCGTGGCGGTTCGGCGCGCGGTTCAGCATATCGTCGAGCGTGCGCGACACCTTCATCAGCGTCGCCATCTTGTCCGCGGTGACGCCGATCTCGAAGGCGTCGGAGAATTCGTTCTTCAACCGCAGGGTCGGGATCAGCGAACACAGATTGGCGTTGCCGCAGCGCTCGCCGAGCCCGTTGAGCGTGCCCTGGATCTGCCGTGCGCCGGCGCGCACCGCGGCGAGCGAATTGGCAACCGCCTGCTCGGTGTCGTTATGGGCGTGGATGCCGACGTTTCCGCCGGGGATGTGCTTGATGACATCGCCGACGATGGTCTCGACTTCATGCGGCATGGTGCCGCCATTGGTGTCGCACAGCACCACCCAGCGCGCGCCTGACTCGTAAGCCGCCTTGGCGCAGGCCAGCGCGAATTCGGAATTCTCCTTGTAGCCATCGAAGAAGTGCTCGCAATCGACCATCACCTCGCGACCCGCGGCCTTGGCCGCGCTGACGCTGTCGCGGATCGAGGCGAGATTTTCTTCATTCGTGGTCTCGAGCGCGACGCGAACCTGATAGGCTGAGGCTTTCGCGACAAAGCAGATCGCATCGGCCTTGGCCTCGATCAGCGCCGCCAGCCCCGGATCGTTGGAGGCCGAGCGGCCGGGGCGGCGCGTCATGCCGAACGCGGTGAAGCGCGCATGGTCGAGTTTTGGTTTGGTCGCAAAGAACTCGGTATCGGCTGGATTGGCGCCGGGATAGCCGCCTTCGACATAATCGATGCCGAGCTCGTCGAGCATGCCGGCGATGATCTGCTTGTCGTGCAGCGTGAAGTCGACGCCGTTGGTCTGCGCGCCGTCGCGCAGCGTGGTGTCGAAGAGATAGAGACGTTCGCGGCTCATTGTGGCGCTCCCGGCGCGGCCTCAGCCAGCGTCTTCTGCATCGTGGTGTTGGCGAGCCATTCACCATTGATGGTGACGGTGTTGCGTTGCTTGCCGACATAGCCGCGCTTCAGGAAGAACTCCTGCGCGTTGTCGCTGACATCAACCGTAAGAGCCTTCGCGCCGCGCGCACCGGCGAGCTTTTCCAGCGCGTCGCACAGCATGGCGCCGACGCCCTGCCCCACCGCGCTCGGGTGAACGTAGAGCATCTCGATATGATCAGCGCCCTTCAGGGACGCAAACCCGACAGGTGAATTCTGCAGCGTCGCGATCAGGGTCAATTCACCGGCCAGCTTGTTGCCGAACTGTTCTTCATCATCGGCCGCCGACGCCCAGGCTTCCTGCTGCGCTTCGCCGTAATCATCGCCGGTCAGTTCCTGGATCGCGGCAACGAAGATCGCCGCGGCCACAGGCGTGTCCGCCGCAAGAAACGGCCGCAGCGCAGGTTTGGGCAGTGACTGTCCCATCGCGTCAAAACACTCCGAACAATCGCAGCACGAGCACGACCGCGGCAACGATCACAGCCCATTTGATGAAGATGTAGTAGCGCCAGTGTTTTGGGAAAGGCGTGTCGGGTTTGGTCATCACGCGATCTCCCATTTGGTCACGGGCTTACCATCGGCGTCCTTGCCGTCCTTGATAACAACGCCCATGGCGGCGAGTTCGTCGCGAATCCGATCGGACTCCTTGAAGTCCTTTCGCGCCCGCGCGGCGGTGCGGTCCACAATCAGCCGATCGACCTGCCCTGCATCGATACCGCTCGCCTGCTGCTTGCGTCCCTTCCAGTCGGCCGCACTCATCGACAGGAATCCGAGCAGCCGAAGCGACGCGGCAAACTCGCCGCGTTCCCGCTCACCGCCGGACGCCGCCGCATTGCGCAGGCCGTGCAAGACAGCCATCGCCTGCGCCGTGTTGAGGTCGTCATAGAGCGCTTCATTCAGGGCCGGTGACGGCTGACCGGCATCGGCGTCGGCTGCGATGGCGTACCAATCATCCAGCGTCTTCGCGCTTTCTTCCGCCCCCTTGGTGGTCCAGTCGAGCGGCGATCGGTAATGTGTCTTGAGCATGCTCAGACGCAGCACCTCGCCCGGCCAATCGGCCAGCATCTCGCGGATGGTGAAGAAGTTGCCTGTTGATTTCGACATCTTCTCGCTCTCGAGCTGCAGGAATCCGTTGTGCATCCAGACATTCGCCATGCGGTCGGAATGAAAGGCGCAGCAGGTCTGCGCGAGCTCGTTCTCATGGTGCGGAAACACCAGGTCGATGCCGCCGCCATGGATGTCGAATTTCTCGCCGAGATGTTTCCAGGCCATCGCCGAGCATTCGATGTGCCAGCCCGGGCGGCCTTCCGCCTTGATGCCTGATGGCGACGGCCACGACGGCTCACCCGGCTTCGACGGTTTCCACAGCACGAAGTCGGTGTTGTCGCGCTTGTAAGGGGCGACGTCGACGCGGGCGCCGGCGATCATCTCGTCGAGCGAGCGCTTCGACAATGCGCCGTAGCGCGGCATCACCGAATTTGCCGCGTTCATCGCTTGCGGCGAGAACAGCACGTGGTCCTCGGCGACATAGGCAAAACCGCCGGCGACCAGCTTCTCGATGATCGCCCGCATCTCCGGGATATGCTCGGTCGCGCGCGGCTGCACGGTCGGGGCCAAGCAGCCGAGCGCGCTGACGTCGTCCTGATACTGCTGATAGGTGGTTTCCGTGACCTTGCGGATCGCCTCGTTCAGCGGCACGCCGGGATAATCGCGCGCGGCGCGAACGTTGATCTTGTCGTCGACGTCGGTGATGTTGCGGACATAGGTCACATGATCCGCGCCATAGCGATGGCGCAGCACGCGGAACAGCACGTCGAACACGATCGCCGCGCGACCGTTGCCGATATGAGCGAAGTCGTAGACCGTCGGTCCGCAGGCATATATGCGGACATTGTTCGGATCGATCGGCTCGAACGGCCGCTTCTCCTTGGTCAACGTATCGTAGAGTCGTAATGCCATTGAAATCCCATACCTTGCGGCCGGGCGTCCAGTGATCTCATTTTGAGAAAAGACGGCCTCAGCCAGCGAATCGCTAGCTAATAATCTCGCGGCAAATGCTGCAGATGGCGAGGAGACCGTTCATGGTTCCACCATGTCCCAGCCTGGGGGATGGCGTCAAGGCCCGCAAGCGCCCGTTTTTGAACCAAATTGGCCGCTAAGCGCACCGGCAACGCCGCCCATGGTTAATCATTGTTAACCCTTTGGCTCTATTCGAGATGGGCGGTCCCCTTTTCCTTTGCCGGTGCCCCCATGCGATTTTCATCAGCATTCGTTGCCAGCAAGTTCTTGGCCAGCAAGTTCTTGGCCAGCAAGTTCTTGGCGTGCGCATTCCTGTTTCCCGCATCGACCGCCTCCGCCGACAGCCGCGTGTTCATTATTGCCAATCAGGCCGACGGCTATGGGGTCGACCAGTGCCTCGCCCAGGGTGACAAATGCGGCGCCCATGCCGCCCGCTCCTATTGCCAGTCACGCGAATTTGCTTCGGCCACCGCCTACCGCCGCGTCGATCCCGATGAGATCACCGGGTCGGTTCCGAGGGGCGGAAACGACATATGTACGGGCAGCGGCTGCGGCGAATACGTCGCCATTACCTGCCAGCGCTGAACCGGACATTTGGGGGTACGGCCGCGTGTCCGGATTGCCACACCGGCGCCGCGGAAACGACGTGACGCTGCCCCGAGAAGCGGGTATGGGATGCGGCCCTGGCTGGCAACCATGCCGCCTCGGCCGCGCCTTTCGGCTATAAAGCCGCGCGGATTCGTTTTTGATGGCTGGATATGCCCCTGACGCTGACTGCTTCCTTCTCCCGGTGGATTTTGACCTGCGCCGTGCTGTTTGGCATGGCCGCAACGGGCACCCCTGCGTCCGCGCAGATGCCCCCTGGCGCGGCGCCGCCGCCACAACAACAGGGCGCGCAGGCCAATCCGATCTGCATCCGGCTTGAAGGCCAACTGGCCGCCGTCGACCGCGGCGCCAGCGGCGGCGATCCCGCCAAGGAAGAACAGATCCGCCGCTATCAGGAATCCGCCACCAGGCAGCAGGCCGAGCTCGATCGCGTCACGCTGCAGGCCAAGCGCATGGGCTGCGAGAGCTCCGGCTTCTTCTCGCTGTTCAACGGCCAGTCGGCGCAGTGCGGACCGGTCAATAACCAGATCCAGCAGATGCGCGGCAATCTCGAGCAGATGACGACCAGCCTGGAGCGGCTGCGCTCTGGCGGGATCGGCGGCGCCGACCGTGAAAACCAGCGCCGTTCGGTGCTGACGGCGCTCGCGCAGAACAATTGCGGCCCGCAATACGCCAATGCCGCGCGCGGCGGCGGCAATTTCATGGACAATCTGTTCGGCAACAATACCATCCCGCCGCCGAGCGCCGATCTGGGCGCTCCGTCCGGAACGTTCCGCACGGTGTGCGTGCGCACCTGCGACGGCGCCTATTTCCCGGTCTCGTTCGCGACCTATCAGGCGCGCTTCCAGGACGATGAGAAGTCCTGCAAGGCGCTGTGCCCGGCCACGGAAGCTTCGCTGTTCACCTATCGCAATCCCGGCGAAGACATCAACCAGGCGGTCTCGGTCAGCGGCCAGCCCTATTCGTCGCTGCCCAATGCGTTCAAATTCCGCACCGAGTTCAACCCGTCCTGCGCGTGCAAGGCCGCGGGCCAGACCTGGTCGGATGCGCTGAAATCGATCGACGAGAAGGCCGCCGCCGAACAGCAGGGCGACATCATCGTCACCGAAGAGAGCGCGCGGAAGATGCAGCAGCGGGCGACCCAGCCGAAGGCTGCGCCCGCCGGCAAGAAGGGCACCGCGCCCGCAGGCACCACGGCCACCGCGCCCGCCCCTGCAGCGCCGGCGGCACCCGCCGCCGAGTCAACCGGCGCGACGGATGAGAAGAAGCCGATCCGCACCGTCGGGCCGACGTTCATTCCGCCGAAGCAGTAATTACCCGTCGAACACGTCCGCCGAAGCGCGGCCGGCGCGGGCGACGAGTTTGTCGTCGGGCGCAGGCAACGCCTTGCCATCGTCGCGGAAGCGGTTGGTGATGGGATAGCGGCGGTCGCGGCCGAAATTCTTTTCGGTCACCTTGACGCCCGGCGCCGCCTGACGCCGCTTGTATTCGGCGATGTTGAGCAGGCGATCGATCCGCGTCACCACGTCGGCCGGAAAGCCAGCCGCGATGATTGAAGCCAGCGGCTCCTCGCGCTCGACCAGCCGTTCCAGAATGCCGTCGAGCATCTCATAGGGCGGCAGCGAATCCTGGTCGGTCTGGTTCTCGCGCAATTCGGCCGTGGGCGGCCGTGTGATGATGTTGACCGGAATGACCTCGCCCGACGGCCCGAGCGCGCCGTCCGGTTTCCATTCATTGCGCAAGGCAGACAAGCGGAACACTTCGGTCTTGTAGATGTCCTTGATCGGGTTGAAGCCGCCGTTCATGTCGCCATAGAGCGTGGCGTAGCCGACCGACATTTCCGACTTGTTGCCCGTGGTTACCACCATCAGCCCGGTCTTGTTCGAAATCGCCATCAACAGCGTGCCACGGGTGCGCGCCTGGAGATTTTCTTCGGTGATGTCGCGCGGCAGGCCGGCGAAGGTGCCGGACAGGATTTTCTCAAAGCCGTTCACGGCATCCGCGATCGGCAGCACCTCGTAACGGAAGCCAAGCGCGGTGGCGAGTTTTGCCGCATCGTCGAGCGACTCCTGCGCGGTGAACCGAAATGGCAGCATCACGCCGCGCAACTTGTCCGCACCGAGCGCATCGACCGCGATCGCCGCACACAATGCCGAGTCGATGCCGCCGGAGACGCCGAGCAGCACGCCCGGAAAACCGTTCTTGCGGACGTAGTCGCGCAGGCCCAGCACGCAGGCCGCGTAATCGCCCTTGTCGCCCTCGATCAGCGGCATGACAGGCCCGTTACAGCGCCAGCCGTCCACGCCCTTGGTCCAGGTCAACGTCGTGATGTTTTCCTCGAACGCCGGCAGTTGCGCGGCCACCGACAAATCGGCGTTGAGCGCAAACGACGCGCCGTCGAACACCAGTTCATCCTGGCCGCCGATCTGGTTCAAATACACCAGCGGCAGCCCGCTCTCGGTGACGCGCGCCACGGCGATCGACAGCCGCAGATCGTTCTTGTCCCGCGCATAAGGCGAGCCGTTCGGCACGACCAGGATTTCCGCGCCGGTCTCGGCGAGGCATTCGACGACGTTTTCGTATTCTTCGGACTCTTCGAGCCAGATGTCCTCGCAAATGGGAACGCCGACGCGGATCCCCTTCACCGTCATCGGGCCCGCGGCGGGACCGCGCGCGAACAGGCGCTTTTCGTCGAACACGCCGTAATTCGGCAGATTGGCCTTGAAACGAAGTGCCGTGATGCGGCCGTCATCGAGCAGCGCGCAGGCGTTATAGAGCTTGCCGTCCTCGACCCAGGGCGTGCCGATCAGCACAGCCGGACCGCCGCCCGCGGTCTCGCGCGCCAATTGCTCGACCGCCGAACGGCAGGCCGCCTGGAATGCGGGTTTCAGCACCAGATCTTCCGGCGGGTAGCCGGTGATGAACAATTCCGGCAGCACCAGCAGATCGGCGCCGTCGGCCTTCGCCCTCTCACGCGCAGCGCGCGCTTTGGCCGCGTTGCCGGGGACATCGCCCACGGTGGGGTTCAACTGGGCCAGCGCAATCGTGAATCTCGGTTCGCTCATACGCCAATGGTGCCTTGCACGAGCCGAAACTTCAATCGCCGCCTTTAGAACGCGCCTATGCGTTCGGCGATGGCAAACAGCCAGAAGGCGCCGGACATCAACAGCGCCACGCCGACCGCGGCCGAACCCATGTCCTTGACCCGCCCGATCTGCGGGTCGTGGTCGGTGGTGAGCCGGTCGGCGAGCTTTTCGATCGCGGTGTTGAGGAGTTCGACCACCAGCACGAAGGCCACCGCCGCGACCAGCTCGACCCGGCGCATCATGGTGGCGCCGACCAGCCAGGCCAGCGGCACCGACAGCGCCAGCGCAAACAGCTCCTCGCGGACAGCCTGCTCCGACCGGATCGCGAAGGCGAACCCGTTACGCGTGTTGATCGTGGCCCGCCAGAGTCGCAGCAAATCAGAAACCCGCTGCGGCCGGTATCGGTTTGACCTTGCCGGCGCGTTCCTGCTTCAGCAGTTCGGCGATCAGGAAAGCCATGTCGATCGATTGTTCGGCGTTCAAACGGGGATCGCAGACCGTGTGATAGCGGTCGTTGAGGTCCTCGTCGGTGATGGCGCGGGCGCCGCCGATGCATTCGGTGACGTCCTGCCCGGTCATTTCCAGATGAATGCCGCCGGCATGGGTGCCTTCCGCCTGATGGATGGCGAAGAACGACTTCACTTCCGACAATACCCGGTCGAACGGCCGGGTCTTGTAGCCCGACGTCGAGGTGATGGTGTTGCCGTGCATCGGATCGCACGACCAGACCACCACGCGCCCTTCCCGCTGCACCGTACGGATCAACGGCGCCAGATGATCGCCGACCTTGTCGGAGCCAAAGCGGTTGATCAGCGTCAGCCGTCCCGGCTCGTTGTCGGGATTGAGGATGTCGATCAGCTTCAGGAGTTCATCCGGCTTCAGCGACGGGCCGCATTTCAGGCCGATCGGGTTCTTGATGCCGCGGAAATATTCGACATGGCCGTGATCGAGCTGGCGGGTGCGATCGCCGATCCAGATCATGTGGCCCGAGGTCGCGTACCAGTCGCCGGTGGTGGAATCGACGCGGGTGAAGGCCTGCTCGTAACCAAGCAGCAGCGCTTCGTGGCTGGTGTAGAAATCGGTGGCGCGCAGCTCAGGGTGGCTTTCGAGATCGAGGCCGCAGGCTTGCATAAAGTTAAGCGCGTCCGAAATGCGATCCGCCAGTTCCTTGTAGCGGCGTGACTGCGGTGAATCCTTCAGGAAGCCGAGCATCCACTGGTGCACGCTGCCGAGATTGGCAAAACCGCCGGTCGCGAACGCGCGGAGCAGATTGAGCGTCGCCGCCGACTGGCGATACGCCATCAGCTGGCGTTGCGGATCGGGGACGCGCGATTCCGCCGTGAAGGCGAAGTCGTTGACGATGTCGCCGCGGTAGCTCGGCAGTTCGACGCCGTTGATCTTCTCGGTGTTGGACGAGCGCGGTTTTGCGAATTGCCCGGCGATGCGGCCGACCTTCACGACCGGCAGCGCGCCGGCGTAGGTGAGAACGACGGCCATCTGCAGCAGCACGCGGAAGAAGTCGCGGATGTTGTTGGCGCCGTGCTCGGCAAAACTCTCGGCACAATCGCCGCCCTGCAGCAGGAACGCCTCGCCGGCGGCAACGCGCGCCAGCGATTTTTTCAAATTGCGGGCCTCGCCGGCGAACACCAGCGGCGGAAATGTCGCCAGCTGCGCCTCGACATCGGCCAATGCCTTGGCATCGGGATAATCGGGCACTTGCAGCACCGGCTTGGTGCGCCAGCTATCGGGTGTCCACCGCTCGGACATGAAGTTAACTCCTGAGCAAAAACCGCGACTTACACGCGGTTACGAAGGGCCGGGTTATACACAGCGCCATGGCCCACCGCCAGTTAGATTTACACCTTTCCAGTCAAGCCCTTGCGGCAAAAGCTGAATTCGCATTTGTTAAGGGCCGATCGCGAAAGCGAGGGAGGAAATCCGGGGTGGCCGAGCCGGGACTGGACGACGTATTCGTCGACGATATCACGCTTCCCGCGGCCGATGGCTATCCGCTGGGCGCAACGCTATTTTTGCCGCGCGGGGCCAAGCGCCACGCCGTGCTGATCAACTCGGCCACCGCCGTCCCCCGCAAGCTCTATCGCGGCTTTGCCGGCTACCTAGCCAGGCGCGGCTGCGCGGTGCTGACCTATGACTATCGCGGCACCGGCGATTCCAGGCAGAAGGCGATGACCGGCTACAACCAGCCGAAATCGCTGGTCGGCTTCAACGCCTCGATGTCAGACTGGGCCGCGCAGGATGTCACGTCCGCGGTGGCCTGGATGCGCGAGCGCTACAAGGCGCTCCCCTTTGCCTATGTCGGGCACTCCTTCGGCGGCCAGGCGCTGGGCCTGCTGCCGAACAACACCGAGATTTCGCGCACGCTGTTTATCGCGGCGCAGGCCGGCACCTGGAATTTGATCGCGGTGCCCGAGCGCTATCGTGTTTACGCGATGCTGAATTTCATCGGCACTCCCCTCGCCCGCACGCTTGGCTACATGCCGGGCTGGGCCGGTCTCGGCATGGATCTGCCGAAGAACGTGTTTTTGCAGTGGTCCGGCTGGGTGATGAGCCCGCGCTACATGTTCGACGACAAGACCCTTGCGGCCTTGCAGAACTTCAACAAGTACAAGGGCGCATTGCGCGCGCTGTGCATGTCCGACGATCCCTGGGCGACGCGGCCGGCGGTCGAACTGCTGTGTTCGGGCTTTACCGCGATCAAGCCCGAGATCATCACGGTGACGCCAAAGGACACCGGCGCCGACAAAATCGGCCATTTCGGATTTTTCCGCCCCGAGCATCGCGACACGCTGTGGCGGGGTGCTGCGGAATGGATCGAGGCGGCGGAGTAATTGCAGTTGTCGTGGCCGCGACCTTTCCTGCTGTCGTCCCGGCCTTGAGCCGGGACGACGAGGTATAGTTTTGCATTCTCGCGGCGCGTTGCGCCGCGCAATGAGCGGCTCAAGCTTCCGCCTTCGCTCACCGAACTGCGTCGAACAGATCCGCCTGCGCGTCGGAGTCTACAATGGACAGATCCTGGGTCGGCCCCGCGCTTGCTTCGCTCGCGTTCAGGAATTTCACGCCGTAGGTCTTGCCACGGCGCCAGACCACTTCGCAGGATTGATGTTTCGGGCGATCGCGCACCAGCGCGAGGCCGAACTTGTCGCGGACGTCGATCGCGACATCGGTCACGATTCTGGCGCCGCCCGGCGAGACGTCGAGCACGAAACATTCGCGGTTGGTCAGGCCGTCGTCGACCGTCATCCAGGCCGGCTGCTTGTGCAGCGGCCGGCGCAGTTCGCGAACAACCTTTGCTTTCGGCGCATCAACAGTCACGGGTGACCATCCGTTGCAGGATCAGAACGCCACCAATTTGAAGGTGATGCCGTAAGGTTCCCTTAGCGCATTGAATCGAACTTTACGGATTTCCGGCCTTCCCAAGCCATCGAGGCGACCGGCATTGTGACGTCGGTCACGGTAGCGGATCTGCCGCTGTGGTTCTTTCATCATCAGATGGCCTTGCCACCAATGAATGGAAGACTGACATGCAGATCGACAACCGCGAACTCAACGCCAGCGAACTTGACGCGCGCGAACTCGATGCCGCGAACGGCGGCATGAAGTGGACGCCCGGCACCAAGAACCCCGACGTGATCGACGCCCGCGGCGGGCAGTTCTCGTCCCTTGGACTTACCTTCACCTTGGACATCAAGGGCAACGTCAGCAGCATCGGGACGACGCCATGACCTCGACGCGGCGCACGGCGTGGATGCCCCCATGCAGCCGCCGCATTGAGGAACTGATGTTCCCTTCGGGAGTTTCGTTTCCATGACCGAACCAATGCCATTGCTGATGGAAAATTCGATCCAGATCGCCTGGGATTATCTCGAGGCGACCGGCGAACTCGGCGATGCCGAGATCGCGGCGCGCTTCCTGACCGACGCCGTCGAGATCCTGATCAAGCGCGGCGAAACGCGGAAGCTGATGCTCGCGAACCGGGCGATCGACGCCTACAAGCGGTTCAAGGCCGAGCGCCTGTTGTCGCTGGTCTCCTGAGCGCACCTGGTTCAGTAGCCCGCATGAGCAGCGCGATATGCGGGGGACCAAGACCCTCGCTCATCCGGGCTTCCCCCTACAAATTAGACAAAAGTGCACACGCCGGCGCGGGAACAAACGCTTCGATTCAAAATTGAAGCTGTGTTCCACGGAGTGCCAAGGCGATGACTGGAATGCCGTTAACGGTACCTTATGGTGCCGATCAAACCCTCTATCTGGTGATGGACGCGCTCGGGCCGAGGGATCTGGAGCTGCGGACTCCGATCGAGCGCCCCGATCTCGATTCCGTGATCACCGATCTGATGCTGGCGCGCTTCAACAACCCGGTCGGAATCTACGCCTTCAACACACTCGAACACTGGACCGCCGACATCACCAAAAATGTCGCAGAGGAAATTCAATGCCGCTGTGATATCCAAGGAGCTCCGGTGCCGGCGCACCTCGAGGACTTTGTTGCGAACAGCCTGAACGATCGCACCGGCAAGCGCTAGATGGATTGGAAGCACCAATGAACTGGGTTTATTGGAACACGTTCTGGTCGCTGGTCGTAAGCTCGATCTGGTTCATGACGATCGTCTCGCATCCCGACTCCGTGGTCGTGGACCGGCATCCGCCGAAGCTCCCTACTCGCCCGCCGACTAGATAAGAGGCACTGCCCAAAAACCAGCCGCTCCGTCTCCGTACCGTATTGATACGGAGGACAAATCAGCGTGCAAATCATTTATGCACGTAACCTATGGAAATCGCCCTCGCCGTCATGCTCGCCTTCGTCGGCTTCGCCTCCTGCGCGATCGTGATGATCAGGATGTGGGGGCCGGAAGCTTTGGCTTTCCGGAAGCGCTCCCGGCAGAACACGAAGTAGTTCGCACGGCAGTCTGGCGATGTGTGCGCCGGCGCCTTGGTAATGAAGCGCAAGACCTCCTCCCTATCGCCGGCGAACGCCGGACCACGCTAGCCCGATCCGCCCAACGCGCGCGGGAATGGTCACGAGATCCGCATGCTCACAATTTTTGTCGCACTCACGCTTGTTGCTCGGCGGCACCGCCGCGAATGCGGCCTGCACCTGCCAATGCGTCGACGGCCAGATGCAGCCATTGTGTGGACGATGTGATCAATCGACCGATCGTCTGCAAGCCCGCCGTCTGCCCCCGCCCCGGCCGGCGGTAGCGCCACCAATTACCGCCCCGTCGGGGTGCCGGCAGGCTAGGGTTTGCGATCGCGATCGCAATTGCAGGTGGGAGTTGGTGTGTCGGTGAGGCGGGCGATGAGGTGCGGGGACGGGTTAGCTGACCGAGCGGTTCGCCACTTTGTAGTTTGGTGAGGTGGGTAACGCAGAGCTAGGCCAACACTACGAGTTGCTGCAAAACATAACAAGAACGCGAATCGTCGGTTGCGTAGAGACGGTAGTCGCAGTTCAAGCTGATTGACTTCCTAGTTGTGTCAACCGAAACTCTCGCTTTATTCGATTGGCTCTAACAAATATCGGAGCTGCAGTTGAAGTTCGGTATCAAGAACCTCCGGCGTCTTCGAGACGTGCCCCTGATAGAGCTGAAACCAATTACCCTTTTGGTTGGCCGAAACAGCAGCGGGAAGAGTTCGTTTCTTCGGCTTTTTCCGCTTCTCCGACAATCGCTCATGACGAGAACTAGCTCGCCGATCCTTTGGTACGGCGATCTCGTCGATTTCGGGACCTATTCAACAGCAGTTTCAGACAAAGCCAAAGATCACGAGATTTCGTTTTCATTTGCGTTCGATAGCATAGAAATCGATGGAGACTTCTTTTGGACCGATGAGGGACACTATCAATCCGAAAGCAGAGAACACTTTGACGTAGAGTTCGACATCGTTATCGGGCCTGCGGAAATTGAAAATACAATTTCAAGACCGCCTGAAGCGGAATGAACCACAGTTCGGAAGCTGGTCCTCAAGAGCGGCAAGCCAGCGGTCACCTTTGAACTATTGATAGATGCGCGTCAGCAGCAGGTTACTTCTCTGAAAGTTGACGATTTCGACATCGCGAAACATTTTGAACAGCTCGTTATGCAAATTACCTCAGGAACAATTCTCCCCGAGGTATTGTTTGTGGCCAAGGATAAAGAACCGCGGACAATCTCGCGCCGAAGACGTGGGGACGGCGAATTAGGACGCGCCATGGTCGACCTCATTCGTCCACACCTCCCGAAGACACTTAAGGATCCAGTCCTTTCAGATCTTGTCATGACTCTTTTGACGAAGAGGCCACTGACTCGCGAAAGCATCCGGGATGCAATTCCAGTATCCCGAAACAAGCGCTGGGCCAAATTCATTCAAGCGACCACGGCCGACGAAAGCCCCAATGGTCTGTTCGTCAAAATCAGAGGCCTACTCGCAACGGCCGTTCTTTCCGATCTTCTGAAGCATGTCGATCAGCAATTGCGCGGAATACTCTCAGGCGTTCTTTACATTGGTCCGGCGCGCGCCCGGAGCGAACGCTATTATCGCTATCAGGACCTGTCGGTATCGGAGATCGACCCTGACGGAAAAAACTTTCCAATGTTTCTCAATTCGCTCTCCTACTTTCAGGTAGAACGGCTATCTAGCTGGATTGAAAGCCTATTTGGCTATGGTGTTAGGGTCGGCAGAGAAGGCGGACATATCAGTATCAACCTCACCGCCAAAGGAAACGTCTCCAATATCGTCGACACAGGATATGGCGTTTCTCAGATTTTGCCGGTGCTTGGCCAGATATGGTGGGCTCGGTCTCGCCCTCCGTTGCCGGCATCTAGGCAAAAGCAAGTTTCACTGCTGGCAATCGAACAGCCTGAATTGCACCTGCATCCCGCACATCAAGCTCTCTTAGCCGATGCGTTAGTGGGTGAAGTTGGCTTATCCGCTGAAAATCAAGGCTCTTCGGACTCCCGCATTCACTTTGTCGTAGAGACCCACAGCGAAACTCTTGTAAATCGGCTTGGAGAACTTGTTGGTGCAGGACGATTGAAATACTCGGACGTCCAAATCGTATTATTCGAACCAGACATTTCTGGGGAACACATCACGACAATTAGAACATCGTCGTTCAATGAGGCGGGGGAGCTGGTTGACTGGCCGTACGGCTTTTTTCAACCTTCAATAGTGTAAAATGCTAATTCACCTAGAATGCCAACTGCCTCATTTGCAGTTATGCGATCCTTCGCTCCGCGACGAAGTCTTGCGAGCACTCTTGCGAGCGCATCGTCTCGGCGATCATGTAGTCGTAATCTCGCGCGAGATTTGCAAATTCCTGCTAGGAAGCGCCGACTTATCTAACGCAGAGCGTGCGATGCTTGAACGCATTGCTCTTGAATACACACAGAAGGCAGAGCTACCAAGAAGAGCATCAACATATATTCACGTTTCGCCGACCCGATCTGCTCCGAATGAAAGGAACGGTATTGCAATCGGATTTAAGGAGTTATTGGATTCGCGGATTTTGGATCGCTCTGTATTGTTGGTAGAAAACATACGCAGAGATGGTCTCCTCTATGGTGAATTGTTAAATTCGCATTTTGATTTGCATCACTGCCCCCCTCCCGCTTATGAGCCGATGCATGGAGGTGGCGCCGATCTTACTACGGTATTTGTCGAACAGATAAAGCGCGGGCGCATTGTTTGTGGAATCGTTGATACGGACCGCAATTCACCTATCTCGCAGGCGTTTACTAAGAGGGACGCAATGAGGCGGATTGCAGATGAGATGAATTGGCCATTGGCCTTCGCCATCTCACCTCCCTGTCGCGAAGCGGAGAACTGCCTCCCGATGGGCTTGATTATGGACATTCAGAGTGGCCGATCCAATGGAAGCAATCCACACTTTCTGCAAATCTCAGATAAGGAGATTGAGAACAAGCATGATTGTTGCGCGACCTTCTGGCTGTTTGTCGATTTAAAGGAGGGCATTTCCGTTGAAACTCTCGCGAAAGTCGTCAACGTGGAGGAACGTGCTTGGCTTGATGCGAAACTTGAGCTGATTGGATTGGACATCAGCAAATATCCGCTGCAGGGATATGGTATGAAGATATTCGATCAAATGGCGACACACGGGCAGCATGTGGCGGATCTTCGCACTCTAACTCGGCAGAACGATTGGAGGACGATATTTGCAGACTTTTTGAATTATCTCGTGTGGATTTTCGCAGGCGGTCGCCGGATCGCTACTTAAAAATCTCGAACTCTCCTTAAGAGATTTACCCCCTTGCTGGGCTTCTGCCGGAGCAGGATCGAGAGGACCGGGCTAGCAGGGAGCCACCGCTCCCCTACTCCGCCGCCGCTTCCCTCACATACCGTACCGTCGGCGTCCGCATCGTCACCAGCTCTTCCGCCGCCGTCGGATGCAGCGCGATGGTGGAATCGAAATCGGCCTTGGTCGCTTTCATCTTCACGGCGATGCCGATCGCTTGCGTGATTTCGGCGGCGGCTTCGCCGACGATGTGGCAGCCGAGCACGCGGTCGCTCGTGCCGTCGACCACGAGCTTCATCAGGATGCGGGTGTCGCGGCCGGACATCGTTGCCTTGATGGGGCGGAAATCGGTCTTGTAGATATCGACGTGGCTGAACTGCGCGCGGGCCTCGGCTTCGGTGAGGCCCACGGTGCCGACTTCGGGCTGCGAGAACACCGCGGTCGGGATGGTGGCGTGATCGACCTGCACGGGGCGCTTGCCGAACACGGTGTCGGCGAAGGCGTGGCCCTCGCGGATCGCGACCGGCGTGAGGTTGATGCGGTGGGTGACGTCGCCGATGGCGTAGATATTCGGCGTTGATGTCTTCGACCAGGCGTCGACGGCGATGCCGCCGTTCTTCGGATTGATGGCGACGCCCGCCGTCTCCAGCCCGAGATTGGCGACGTTGGGGTGGCGGCCGATCGCGAACATCACCTTGTCGGAGGCGATGCTCGATCCGTTCGACAGGTGGGTGGTGTATTCCTTGCCGTGCTTGTTGATCTCGGTGATCGTGCAGCCGGTGATGATGTTGATGCCCTGCTTTTCCATCTCCGTCCGCACATGCTTGCGGACGTCCTCGTCGAAACCGCGCAGAATGTTGTCGCCGCGATAAATCACGGTGACGTCCGCGCCGTAGCCTTTGAAGATGCCGGCGAATTCGAGCGCGATATAGCCGCCGCCCTGGATCACGATACGCTTGGGCATTTCAGTGAGATGAAATGCCTCGTCGGAAGAGATCACGTGCTCGATGCCGGGAATTTCCGCGCCATGGTTGGGCCGGCCGCCGGTCGCGATCAAAATGGTTTTCGCGGTGACGCGCTTGCCGTCGGAGAGGCGCAGCGTGTGGGCATCTTCCAGCACCGCGCGGGCCTTCACCACCTGCGCGCCGGATTTTTCGACATTGGTGGTGTAGATCCCCTCGAGCCGGGCGATCTCCTTGTCCTTGTTGGCGACGAGCGTCGGCCAGTCAAAGGAGACTTGCGGGATGGTCCAGCCGAAGCCGGCGGCGTCCTCGATCTCGTGGCGGACATGTGAGCCGATCACGAACAGTTTCTTCGGCACGCAGCCGCGGATCACGCAGGTGCCGCCCATCCGGTATTCTTCGGCGACCATCACTTTGGCGCCGTAGCCGGCCGCGATCCGGGCGGCACGGACGCCGCCCGAGCCGCCACCGATGACAAACAGATCGACGTCGTACTCAGCCATGTCTCACCCCGAACGACAACCAGACCGCTTTGCGTGGCCCCATGGTTCGAGACGCGCAGCTTCGCCGCGCTCCTCACCATGAAGAATATCGAACCTCATCCTGAGGAGGCGCGAAGCGCCGTCTCGAAGGATGAGGCCGCGAACCGCAATTCGCTTCAAACTGCGCTCAAATATCCTTGCCGCGCTTCTTCATCTCGGCGCGGAACTGGCCGTTGATAATGTCGGCGAAGTTCTGCGCCCACTGGTTCATATAGGACATGCTGAACTGGATCGCACGGGGCTCGGACGTCAGCAGTTTGGTGCCGAGGGGCGACTTGTAGAAGGTCACGAGGTCCTTCAGTTCCGCTTCCGAAAACTCGTTGGTGTAGATCTGCGCCATGCCGTCGCCGATTTCCTTTTCGCGGCCGGCGAGATTCTTGGCGACGATCACGGCGACCTCGTTGAGGTCCTTCTGGTAGTTGAGGTTGCTCGCCAGCAGCGCGTTCTTGGTCTGCTCGACGAGGTTGGGAACGGCGCTGGCGTACATCGCGCTGGCGTTCTTCAAGGCGAGGATTTCCTTCGCCGCGGCGAGCGCGGCCGGGCTCCCCTGCTTGAGCGGCACGGGCGTAGCCGCAGGGGCGTTCTTCTGCTGCGCCAAAGCCGGCGCGCCGACCAGCGCCAAACTCACCGCCAGCGCCGCAGCCGACAAACTTCCCGAAAGGCTCTTCATTCCAATTCTCCTTAAAAGTGCCGGCGCTAGCGCCGTTCAACTACGCGAATACCCTGCGCGCCGGCCAGGACGACCGTACGGGCGAGACCAATGAACAGGCCGTGTTCGACGACGCCCGGGATCAGGCTCAATAATTCAGCCAGGCGCGGCGGATCCTCTATCCGTCCGAGATGGGCATCGATAATCCAGTGGCCGCCATCGGTGACAAAAACGTGGCCGTCCTTGGCCTTGCGGACCCCCATTTGCCCGGAAACGCCGCTTTGCGCAAATGCCTTCACCATCGCCCGCTGCGTTGCGGCAAGCCCGAACGGGATCACCTCCACAGGCAGGGGGAAGCGGCCGAGAACATCGACCCATTTGGTCTCGTCGGCGATCACGATCATGCGATCGGAGGCGGCCGCCACGATCTTTTCCCGCAGCAGCGCGCCGCCGCCGCCCTTGATCAAATTGAGCGCGCCGTCGCACTCGTCGGCGCCGTCGACGGTGAGATCGAGGTGGTCGATCTCGTCGAGCGTGGTCAGGGGAATGCCGCAGGCCTGCGCCTGTGCGCGGGTCGCCTCCGACGTCGGTACGCCGATCACTTTCATGCCGGCGGCCACCTTCTCGCCGAGCAGATCGACGAAGTGCTTGGCGGTCGAGCCGGTGCCGAGGCCAAGCTTCATGCCGTCGGTGACATGCTCCAGCGCACGCGCCGCCGCCTGTCGTTTCAATGCGTCCATGTCCACGTGAGGATGCCTCTTGAAGATCCGCCTGTCTGGCGGGGCATATCTAGCGTCGTTTGAGAGGCAGGAATAGCGCTAACAGCGGAGCTGGAACGGTGATTCACCCTTCGTCATGGCCGGGCATAGCCGTCTGAAGGACGGCGTCGCTTCCGCTCGCCTATGCCCGGCCATCCACGTCTTCGCTCCCTCGCCAAGGAAAGACGTGGATGCCCGGGTCAAGCCCGGGCATGACGGCTGTGAGACCCACTTGCGTGATGCGGTCGGGGCCGGTAGCGAATGCCGAATGACATCTCCCCGCACCCTGGTGTTCGATCTCGACGGCACGCTGGTCGATACCGCGCCCGACCTGATCGGCGCGCTCAACCACGTGCTCGCCCGCGAGGGCATCGCCCCGGTGCCGCTCGCCAAGGCGCGCAACATGATCGGCGCCGGCGCCCGCAAGCTGATCGAGCGCGGCCTCGAGCTCGAGGACCGCGCCATGAGCGTGGACGATATCAACCGGCTGATGAAGGATTTCGTCGCCTATTACGCCGAGCACATCGCCGATGAATCGCGGCCGTTCGAGGGGCTGGAAACGGCGCTCGATCAACTGGAAGCCCAGGGCTTTCGCTTTGCGGTCTGCACCAACAAGCTGGAATGGCTGTCGAAGCTGCTGCTCGACAGGCTCGACCTCAGCAAACGATTTGCCGCGATCTGCGGCGCGGACACGTTTGGGGTGTCGAAGCCCGATCCGGTGATCCTGCAGCAGACGCTGGCGCGCGCGGGCGCGTCGCTCTCGGGCGCCATCATGGTCGGCGATGCCGGCCCTGACGTCGGGGTAGCCCGGCGCGCGGGCATCCCCGTGATCGGGGTCGAGTTCGGCTACACTGATATACCCATTGCCGAGCTGAAACCGGACCGGCTGATCGGCCATTTTCGCGAATTGCCGGCGGCGGTGAACAGCCTGATCGGAACTGCGATACCGTCGTAGCTCATTGATATATATTGGATATCTGGCTCGTATCGCGACGGCGTTAACCATCTCTTAACGAATTTGCCCGGCACGGTTGCAGCCCTGTTCTCACACTCCTATGGTCCCCGACTGGGGATTGTGGCTGATCGCCGCAGGTGAGTGATGAACATGCGTCGTGTTTTCGCGATTGCCGTCGCCGGAGCCAGCCTTGCCGGTTTTCTTGCCGGCTGCTCCTCGTTTTCCCTGGATTCCTTCAAGCCGACCCCGCCGCCGATTCAGCTCCAGCTGGAATCGGTGCCGTCAGGGGCCGACGCCACCACATCGATCGGACCGGGCTGCAAAACCCCCTGCTCGGTCGCGGTCGCAGCGCCCGATGCCGGCTTCACCGTGACCTTCGCGATGCCAAGGTTCCAGGCGGTCACGGTTCCGGTCCAGGTGATCCGGAACCCCGGCGACTTCACGACCTCCGCCTCCACCACCATCGATCCCAATCCCGTGGTGGTCGAGCTGAAGCCCGCCGGCCCGCCGCCGCGCGCAAAGCCGATGCGGCCGAAGAAGAAGAAACCCAAGGCCGCCGCTGCCGCGCCTGCCGCCGCCTCGCCGTTCCCGGACCCCTCCGCGCCGGCCGCACAGCCAGCCCGCTGATCGCGCCGCATCCGCAACAGCGCGGATTGTGGTGGTCTTGCAACGTGCTTAGATTACATGTGACGCTGTGGCGGTTCGGCCGCACGCGGCGCGTATGCGGGTTCTTTGCAAGGCACGTTGGATGAGCGGAATTTCGACCTCTCCTGATCAATTGTTCAGTCCGATGACCGATCCGTTCGGCCGGACCATCCGCTATCTGCGCGTCTCCGTCACCGACCGCTGCGACCTGCGCTGCTTCTATTGCATGTCCGAGGACATGACGTTCCTGCCCAAGGCCGACTTGCTGACGCTCGAAGAGCTCGACCGGCTGTGCTCGGCGTTCATCGCCAAGGGCGTGCGCAAGATCCGCCTCACCGGCGGCGAGCCCCTGGTCCGGCGCAACGTGATGTCGCTGGTGCGCTCGCTGTCGCGCCATCTTGGCTGTGGCGCGCTCGATGAACTGACGCTGACCACCAACGGCTCGCAACTGGCGCGCTTTGCCGGCGAGCTCTACGATTGCGGCGTACGCCGGATCAACGTCTCGCTGGATACGCTCGATCCGCAAAAATTCCGCGCCATCACCCGCTGGGGCGATATCGACAAGGTGCTGGCCGGCATTGAAGCGGCGCGCGCCGCGGGCCTTGCAGTGAAGATCAACGCGGTGGCGCTGAAGAACATGAACGAGGAAGAGATCCCCTCGCTGATGGAATGGGCACACGGCAAGGGCATGGCGCTGACGCTGATCGAAGTGATGCCGATGGGCGACATCGGCGAAGGCCGGATCGATCAGTATGTACCGCTGTCATTGTTGCGCGCGCGGCTGGCCAAACACTACACGCTGACCGACCTCGACGACGACACCGGCGGCCCGGCCCGCTATGTCCGGATCAGCGAGACCGGCGGCAAGCTCGGCTTCATCACGCCGATGACCCATAATTTCTGCGAGTCCTGTAACCGGGTGCGGATCACCTGCACCGGCACGCTACACACCTGCCTCGGCCACGAGGATGCCTCCGATTTGCGCAAACCGCTCCGGGCCTCCGCCGACAACGACCTGCTTTCGGCTGCGATCGATCGCGCCATCGGCCTGAAGCCGAAGGGCCACGACTTCATCATCGACCGCCGCCATAACCGCCCGAGCGTCAGCCGCCACATGAGCGTTACCGGCGGTTGAAATTTTCGACGCGAATTGTGGCCTCCCCGCGCAACTATTTGCGTTCTCCCCGTGCAACCAATTGAGCCCGCGTCAATTTGTCCATTTTCCGATTGACGCCGCCACAACGCACTGAAATGGTGCGGCTGCTTCATGCCAGCATGGCCGGGACAGGCCGCTGCATCTTCAAGATGCAGTCAAGACGGTGGTAGCGCTGATACGGGGGAGGACGATCGTTGCAATCGCTTCAGCGAATGAGCTGTGGGTCCGCGCGTTTTTCGCGCCGGAACGAGCTTGCGCGTTGGCCGCGCGGCAGCGGCTCTGCGCGCCTGACGCGGGGTGGCAACGCAATATCAATGAAGAAATCCGGCGCGCGTCGATGACGTGTCCGAGGAGAGCGTAATGCGCCCATTGTTGGCAGTCAGTAACGGCATCGATTGGATCAACGAGAAATTAGGCGGCATCTGCAACTGGCTCGTGCTCGCCGCCTGCGTGGTGAGTGCGGCCAACGCGATGATCCGCTACGCGTTCGGCTACAGTTCCAACAGCTGGCTCGAATTGCAGTGGTACATGTTCGCCGTCTTCGTGATGTTCGGTGCCTCCTATACCTTCAAGAAGAACGAGCACGTTCGCGTCGAAATTCTCTATCTGATGCTGACCGAGCGCGGACAGATCTGGCTCGACATGATCGGAACGCTGTTCTTCCTGATCCCGTCCTGCCTGCTGCTGGCCTATCTGTCGTGGCCCTTCTTCATGCAGGCCTACGCCGTCGGCGAGATTTCGAGCAATGCCGGCGGCCTGGTCCGCTGGCCGATCAAGGCCGTCGTTCCCGTAGGCTTCGTTTTCCTGGCGCTGCAAGGCGCCTCTGAAGTGATCAAGCGCATCGCGGCGTTGAAGGGCTATGTCATGATCGACGCCAAATACGAGAGGCCGGTGCAATGACAACGCACATGATCACGCTGGAGATGATGCCGCCGATAATGTTCGGCGGCTTGATCCTGGCCATGCTGATCGGCTTCCCGGTGGCCTTCACGCTGGCCGCGCTCGGGCTGTCGTTCGGCTTCCTGTCGATCTATCTCGGCTTCTTCGACATGAACTTCCTGCAGGCCATTCCGGGCCGCATCTTCGGCAGCGTGCTCTCCAACGAATTGCTGCTGGCTATCCCCTTCTTCACCTTCATGGGCTCGATCCTGGAACGGTGCGGACTTGCGGAAGACATGCTGGACTCGATGGGCCAGCTGTTCGGACCGGTTCGCGGCGGCCTCGGCTATTCCGTCATCATCGTCGGCTTCATCCTCGGCGCGATCACCGGCACCGTGGCCGCACAGGTCATCGCCATGGCGCTGATCTCGATGCCGGTGATGATGCGCTACGGCTACAACATCCGCTACATCACCGGGGTGCTCGCCGCGTCCGGCACGATCACGCAATTGGTGCCGCCCTCGCTGGTGCTGATCGTGATGGCCGACCAGCTCGGCAAGTCGGTCGGCGACATGTATCTCGGCGCCTGGGGGCCGTCGGTGCTGCAGATCGCCCTGTTCGCCGGTTACACGTTCTTTCTCGGCCTCTTCAAGCCAGATCACGTCCCCGCGGTTCCAAAGGATGCGCGCACGCTGACGGGCTGGGCGCTCTGGAAGAAATGCCTGATGGGCATCATCCCCTCTGCAGTGCTGATCTTCGTGGTGCTGGGCACCATGATGCTCGGCCTGGCGACGCCGACCGAAGCCGGCGCGATGGGCGCCATCGGCGCCATCGTCCTCGCCGCGATCCACCACAAGGATCTGAGCAACAAGGGGCACAAGATGCTCCTGATCGGCATCGCCGCCACCGGTGTCGGCACGATCATCGGAATGATGCTCGGTGACGGCCTATTCTTCAAACTCACCTTCGCATTGGTCTACCTCGCCGTCGTCTGGCTCTGCCTCGAAGCCGTCCGCATCCCGGACCTGCGCGACCTGATCAAGCAGGGTTACGAGTCGACGATGCGCCTCTCCACCATGGTGGTGTTCATCCTGATCGGCTCGACCTGCTTCTCGGTGGTGTTCCTCGGCGTCTCCGGCGGCGTCTGGCTCGAGCACCATCTGACCTCGCTCCCCGGCGGCGTCTGGGGCTTCCTGATCTTCATCAACCTCTTCATCTTCTTCCTGGCGTTCTTCCTCGACTTCTTCGAGATCGCCTTCATCATCCTGCCGATGGTGGCGCCGATCGCGCAGAAGGTGCTGGCGCCGGTGGTGGGGCCGGATGCCGCACTGATCTGGTTCGGCGTCATGCTGTGCGTCAACATGCAGACCTCGTTCCTGCATCCGCCGTTCGGCTTTGCGCTGTTCTATCTCCGCGGCGTCGCGCCGAAGGAAGTGAAGAGCTCCGACATCTACTGGGGCGCCATTCCCTGGATCGGCCTGCAGGCGATCATGGTGGCGATCGTGATAGCTTTCCCGATCGTGGTCACCGCCCTGCTCGACAAGCCGATCGACGTAGACCTCAGCAAGGTCAAGATCGAGGTGCCGCAGATCGACCTGCCACCGCTGGATTTCGGCCAGCCCAAACAATGACCGGGGCTTGAACGCCGTTCCGATTCAATCGGAACGGAAAACGCTCTAGGATTTGACCGCGCCGGCGGTCATGCCCTCGATGAAACGTCGCTGGAGAAGCACGAACACGACGACCACGGGCAACACGATGATAACAGCCGCGGCCAGCATTTCGCCCCAGTCGGTCGAATACTGCCCGGTCAAATTGTAGAATTTGACGATCGCGGTCACGTTATTTTCGTTTTGCAGGAAGGTCACGGCGATGACGAACTCGTTCCAGGCGTTCAGCCCGACGATGATCGCAACCGTCAGCAGCCCCGGCCGCATCATCGGAAGGATGACGTAGAGAAACGTCTGCCACGGCTTTGCGCCGTCGACCTGAGCGGCCTCCTCGAGTGCTTTCGGGATCGCCAGCACATAAGTCCGTAACAGAAAGATCGCAAAGGGAGAAAACATCGCGGTGTAGATCAGCGCGACCGCGGGAATCGAATTGACGAGTCCGAGTTTCGCGAACAGGAAATACAACGGAAACAAATACAGCTGCACGGGAACCGTGATCGTCGCCATGAAGTAGAAACTGAGGAAGCGCCAGGCGCGTCCCTGCTGGCGCGCCAGCACATAGGCACAGGGCGCCGCGGTCAGGCACACCATCACAATCGTCAGCCCAGCCACCTCGGCACTGTGCAGCAGGCTCGACCCGAGCGAGGCATTGCGCCAGGCCGATGCGAAGTTCTCCCACTGCAACCGGGCCGGCAACCCCAGCGGGTTGAGATTGATTTCAGCGGTGGTCTTGAAAGCATTGAGAACCGCGAGTGCGATCGGCAGCAGCGAGCCGAACGACGCGATGCCGATCAGCGTCAACGCGACGACCCTGCTCCAGCGCGTCTCGTTCATGCCGACAGCGCGCCTTCGCGAATCTGCATCCGCAGATAGACCGCGGTGGCGCAGAGTCCGAACAGGCTCATGACGCAGGACACCGCCGCGGCCTGGCCAATGTCGCCTTCGAAGAAGGCATGGCGATAGGCTAGCGTCGCCAGCACCTCGCTGCCATAGGCCGGCCCGCCCCGCGTCACGATGTAGATGAACTCGAACACCTGGAACGACCAGATCACCGTCAGGATCATCATCAGCGCGAGAGTCGGCTGGATGCCGGGAAGCAGCACGTACCGCATCAGCGTAAAGAAGCCGGCGCCGTCGAGCCGTGCCGCCTCAATCTGATCGATGCTGATCTGCCGCATCGCGGCCAGGAAAACCACCGCGAGAAATCCCCACCAATGCCAGATGTCGACGGCGGCGACCGCGTAGAGCGAACGGTCGGGATCTGCCAGCGGATCGGCAATCGAGAAGCCGCGCTCGTTGAGCCAGGCGACGACGCCGGTCGCTGGACTGAAGATCATGCCCTGAAAGACCCGGCCGATCACCGCCACGGCGAGGATGCGCGGCAGGAAGATGACGCATTGCACGAACAGCCGGCCTTTCGGCGCCACCAGCAGCGCTGCCGCCATCACGAGGGCCATGAGAACGGGCACGGTGAGAAAGATCAGCGTCCAGACCAGATTGTTACCCAGCGCCGACCAGAAGACCGGATCATCGAACATGCGCTGGAAGTTCGCGAACCCGGCCCAGACCGGAACGCCCACACCGTCCCAGACCACGAATGCCGCCGCAAAGGTCAGCAACGCCGGAATCAGAATGATGACGACGTTGATCAGAACGGCGGGAAGCGCGAATAGCCACATCGTCCCATCTCAGCTTGCGCGTTGCGGCAGCGGCGGCACTTTGCCTTCCTTCAGTTCCTGTGCGAACAGGGTCTGGATGCGGCCAAGATAGGCGTCTGATGTGACGCGGTTGAGCCAGACCTGCTCGATGCCCTCGATGAGATAACCGTTGGTCGCGCCGGGCCAGAACGTCCACGTCGTGTAGCCATACTGGCCCTTGTCGAACGCGTCGTGCATGGCCGTGATGGTCTTCTCGAACATCGGGTATCCGATGCCCTTGAGCGTTTCCGGCGGCAGGTCCCTGACCGGCAGCGCCCATTTTCCCGGCCAGTCGCGATTCATCTCCTGATAGAATTGCCGCGTCAGCATGAACTCGAACACGGCGGCGGCCCCCTCCGGATTTTGGGAGGATTTGGCGATCGAAAGCGTCGCGCCGCAGGCCAGATGCAACAGCGAGCCGGGAACCGCCGCGCTCAGGCCCGGAATTGGCGCGACGTCCATGACCGTGTCGGGCTTCGACATGCCGTAGGATTTGGTGCCGAACGACCAGGTGCCGCTCAGCGCCATCGCCGCCTTGCCATTCACCACCTGCAGGAAGCTCTGCTCGATAGTAAGCGAGAAGTAGTTCTTGCCGAAATAGCCCTTGTTGTACCAGGCCTTCGACAGCTCGACCGCCTCGACAAACGGCGGCGCCGTCCACGGCAGTTCGCCGTTCAACGCTTTCCGCACATTGTCGGGCCCGGCGACGTTGTTGAAGAACACCGTCATCAGCCATTCGTTGACGCCTTTCCAGTCGGCGTTGCCGGCGCCGAACGGAATGATGCCCTTGGCGAGCGCCGCATCGGCGACCTGCTCGAACTCCGCGCGATTGGTCGGCAGCTTCCAGCCGTTCTGGTTGAACAGCTCCTTGTTATAGAACAGGTGCATCGACTCGTAGTCGCGCGGCAGCGCATAGAGCTTGCCGGCAAACACGCCGGTGTTCAGTAAAGCAGGCAGAAAGCGCTCTTTCCATTTGTAGGTCTCGGCAAAGCCGTCGAGCGGAAGCACCTGCCCTGCGTTCGCGATGGCGGTGAGATAGGCCGGGCCGGCGGTCTGCACGATATCGGGCCCACTGCCCGCGACCAGCGCAATCTTCAGCAAGTTGTTCACCGCCGCACCCTTGACCTCGAGCTGGAGCAGATACTTGTCCTGCGAGGCGTTGAAGGGCTCCACCAGATCGCGCCGCAATGCGGCCTGGCCGTCGGAATTCGCCTGCCCGAACCAGAAAGTTACCACCTTGCGGCCGTCTTGCGCGATCACCGGTGAATTCGGCAATGCGGCTATGAGCGTCGCGGCGGGAATGGATGCAATCAACTGACGGCGCGACAAAGACATGAGCGGTACTCCCTCGAACGACGATGACTGTTGATCTTACTTAGTAATACGTATAACCTTGCCATACTATGCCGTCAACACAGCGCCATTGTCAGCGATGAAGGATCGGCGGGCGAAAACCCGGCCGCGCTCGTCCGTACGGCCGACGCAGCGCGATATTGCGGAGGCTGCCGGCGTTTCGCAGGCGACAGTATCGATGGTACTCACCAAGGCAGAGACGCCATCGGTCCCGCAAACGACGCGGCAACGAATTCTGCAGCTCGCCAGAGACGTTGGCTATCAACCCAATCACCCGGCCCGCAATCTGCGCAGCGCGAAGACCATGACACTGGCCTGCGTCATTCCGGACATTACCAATCCGTTCTATCCGGGGCTGGTTCGAGGCCTGCAGCGCATGGCCGCGCCCGCCGGCTACGACGTCCTGATCTACGACACCGACGGCGTGCCGGAAGGCGAGCGCCGCGCGATCGAGTGGCTGCTGCAGGGACGCGCCGACGGGGTAGTCGCGACGTTTTTTCATATGCGGGTGCCGGACCTCGCCGCGCTTTCCCGACACGGCATTCCGCTGGTGCGACTGGAAAGCCAGAACAAGGCCAAAGGCGATTTGCCGATCGACAGCGTCTATATCGACAATGCCGGAGCCGCCGCGGCCATGACGCGATTTCTGATCGCGCGCGGCCACCGGAAGATTTCGATGATCCGCGGCGAGTTCGGTCCTGGCGAGCGGCGCGCGCTTGGCTACGCCGATGTCATGCGCGAGGCCGGACTAACGCCGGATTTCATGGTCGCCGACGCCTATTCGGAGGAGGCCGGCGCCATCGCCATGCATCGCCTGCTGGCACGAACGCGCAGCCGCGCGACCGCGGTATTCGGCGCCAGCGATGTGCTGGCGCTCGGCGCGATGGAGGCCGCACGTGCTGACGGAATTGCCGTTCCCGGCGACATCGCCATCGTCGGCTTCGACGACATTCCGGCGGCAAAACTGCTCGGCCTGACCACTGTGCGCCAGCCCGAATTCCAGCTCGGTACCCTCGCCGCCAAAGTCTTGATCGAGCGCTTGAAGCCCCGCGGCATGATCCCGCCAGGACGAAGTCTCGAACTCAAATATGAAATCATCACGCGCACATCGGCATGACCGGATCGCGGACTTTAAGGGAGGTTGCGTGTGACGTCGGTTCCTCTTGATTACGCCGAGCGTGTCTATGCCGGAGTGCTGGGCAAGTTGATCGGCGTCTACCTCGGCCGCCCCTTCGAAGGGTGGACCTATGAGCGCATCATGGCGGAGCTTGGGTCGATCGACTACTACGTCAACGAGCGGCGCGATGTGAAACTAAGATCGAACCATCTGGTCGTCACCGATGATGACGTCTCCGGCACCTTCGCCTTTCCCCGCGCGCTGGCCGACAATGGTTACCCAAAGAACTTGTCGGCTAAACAGATCGGTGAGGCATGGCTGAACTACATCGTGGAGGAGCGCTCGGTGCTGTGGTGGGGCGGCATCGGGAATTCCACCGAACACACCGCCTATCTGCGCCTGAAATCCGGCATTCCAGCGCCGCAAAGCGGATCGATCGCGCTGAACGGCCAGAGCGTAGCCGAACAGATCGGCGCGCAGATTTTCATCGATGGCTGGGCGATGGTCAGTCCCGGCAATCCCCAGCAGGCCGCCTATCTGGCGCAGCAGGCCGGAAGCGTGAGCCATGACGGCGAATCCGTGCATGCGGCAAAACTGCTCGCTGCGATGGAAGCGCAGGCCTTCATCGAAGACGACGTTCAAAAGCTCTTGCAGGTCGGCCTGAGCTACGTGCCGGAGGATTCGCTGATCCGCCGCGTCGTTGAGGATGTGCGCAACTGGCACGGCGGCGACAATGAACGCGACTGGGAAAAGACCCGCGCCCTGATCGCCGCACATTACGGCTACGACAAATTTCCCGGCAATTGCCACGTCATCCCTAACCACGCCCTGATTATCCTGGCGATGCTCTACGGCCAGGACTCGTTTCAGGAGACGATGCGGATTGCCAACACCGCCGGATGGGACACCGACTGCAACGCCGGCAATGTCGGATGCCTGTTCGGTATCAGGAAGGGTCTCGCCGGTATCGACGCGGGTCCGGACTATCGCGCGCCGGTCGCCGACCGGATGTATATCTCGTCTGCCGACGGTGGCGGCGCAATCACCGACGCCGTGATCGAAGCCCAGTCGCTGGTCGTCGCGGGTTACGCCCTCGCCGGCCAATCGCAACCGGCTCCGCCAAAAAATGGTGCGCGCTTCCATTTCTCGATGCCCGGAAGCCTGCAGGGCTTCCGAGCGGAAAGTCGCGCCCCCGCACGCCTGCATCCGGTACAGCTGGAAAACGTTACGGGACATAGCCAGCTCGGAGAACGTAGCCTCGCGATCCGCTTTCGGCGCCTCGCGCCCGGCCGGGTCGCCCGGATCGGATCGCCGACGTTCTTTGACCAGGAAGTGTTCACAATGCCGATCTATCAACTCACGGCATCCCCAACGCTCTATTCGGGGCAGACGGTCAAAACGCATCTGGAAGCCGGCGCGGAGAACAGCGGCACCATCACCGCCCGGCCCTATTGCAGCGTTTTCACGCAGACCGACGAACTCACGCAGCTCTATGGCGCCGGCCAGGAGCTTGCGCCGCAAGGTGCCGCACTCCTTCAGTGGCGGCTTCCCGACACAAAAGGCTATCCGATCTTCGAGATCGGCATTGAACTCGAATCGCGCGATCCGCTGGGCGCCGACGGCACCGTCTATCTCGATTACCTGACCTGGGACGGCGCACCCGACATCACCTTGCGACGACCGGACACGCAGAGCGCAATGTGGAAACATGCCTGGGTGAACAATGCCAGCCAGTTCCAGACCCGCTGGGAGGGCCTGCGCGTTACCAACGGTGACGGGCTCGGCTTCATCGCGCAGGGCACGCGCGACTGGCGAAACTATGAGGTGTTGTCTGACATCATGCCGTTACTGGCCAATGGATGGGGACTGGCCGCACGGGTTCAGGGGCGCGAACGCTATTATGCGCTGATGTTCGACCGGCAGGACGGTGGACGTGTTCGTCTTGTGAAGCGACAGCACGACGAGACCACACTCGCGTGCAAACCGTTCGACTGGAAACTTGATCAACGATACAGGCTCAAGCTCCGTGCGATAGACAGCGACATTGCCGCCTTCATCGATGACCAGCTGGTCTTCGAGGTGCGGGATGCGACAGCCTCGCAGATGAAGGGCGGCGGTGTGGCGCTGATCGTCGATACCGGCTCGATTTCATGCGAGGCGGTACGCGTGGCAGCTATTTGAAAACCCCGGAGCTTTCGCTCCGGGGTTTTGCTTTAACGCCGCTTCCGCGTCGCGCGAGAACGCGATGGATCAGCCCTGCGGATTGCGTGCCATGAAGCTGTCGTAGCCGAGTTCAGCCACCTGCCACCATTGGTACCCGTTGCCCGTGAAGCTATTCATCGAGTCCAGCACCTTCTTGAAGGTCGGATTGGTGGCCGACGTTTCGGCGTACAATTCCTTGGTTGCCTTCAGGCAGGCCTGCATGATCGGCGGCGAGAAAGCATGCAGCTTGGTGCCGCCCGCGAGCAATTTCTTCAGCGCCGGTGGATTGCCCTGATCGTACTTCGCCATCATCCAGCTGTTGGCAGCCTGGCCGGCCTGCTCGAGGACGCTCTGGTAGTACTTCGGCAGCGCGTTCCATTTATCCAGGTTGACGATGGCCAGCAGCATCGGGCCACCTTCCCACCATCCGGGATAGTAATAGTGCGGCGCGACCTTGTTGAAGCCGAGCTTCTCGTCGTCGTACGGGCCCACCCATTCCGCCGCGTCGATCGTGCCTTTTTCAAGCGCAGGGTAGATGTCGCCACCAGCAAGCTGCTGGGGCACGACGCCCAGTTTCTGCATCACGCGCCCGGCAAAGCCGCCGATACGCATCTTGAGCCCCTTCAGATCGTCGACGGTGTTGATCTCCTTGCGGAACCAGCCGCCCATCTGACAACCGGTGTTGCCGGCCAGAAACGACGTGACGTTGTAGCTCTTATAGAACTCGTTGAGCAGCTCCCTGCCGCCACCGAGCATGTACCAGGCCTGGTTGAGGCGCTGGTTCGGTCCGAACGGCACTGCGGTGCCGAACGCAAAGGTCGGATCCTTACCGAAGTAGTAATACGACGCGGTATGTCCCATCTCGACGGTGCCGTTTTGCACGGCATCGAGGACTTGCAGACCCGGGACGATTTCACCGGCCGCAAAGGCCTGAAGCTGGAACTTGTTGTCGGTGGCTTCGGCAACGAGTTTGGACATCAATTCGACGCCGCCCCACAGCGTGTCGAGCGATTTCGGCCAACTCGCCGTCAGCCGCCATTTGATTTCCGGCATCGACTGCGCGATCGCGGGCGCCGCCATGGTTGCGGCACCTGCGGCGCCAATACCGGTTACCTTGAGAAAATCTCTTCTTTTCATGGAATCCCTGCCCTTGTGGTTGTGTGTCCGACGGCCTTCTTGCCGAGGCTTGCGGTCAGCATGGAACATCCGGTTCCCAATTTCCATCGAGAAAAGCGTCGCACAACGAAAAAGCCCGGCCTCCTTGGGAGACCGGGCTTCGTCTTGCTACTTGGAGCCGCCCCGGACGCAAGCAGCACCGGTGCCGCTTGCCGGGGGGCCCATGCTATCTTTGCATGGGGTTGTTTTCGAAATTTTTGATCAGCCGCGCGTGCGCGAGCGGATCATGAAGCTGTCGAAGGTGTATTCGGCAACCTGCCACCACAGATACTGGTCGGAGCGGTAGGCCTGCATCGCGTCGACGGACTTCTTGAAGTCGGCGTTCTTGGCGGAGAGTTCGGCCCAGAGCTCGTTGGTCGCCTTCAGGCAGGCTTCCAGCACTTCGTTGGTGAAGGGACGAAGCTGCGTGCCGCCGGCGACCAGACGCTTCAACGCGGCCGGGTTGAGCATGTCATAGCGCGCGTTCATCCAGGAGTTGGCGTGCGCCGAGGCGTTGGTGAGGATCGCCTGATAGTTCTTCGGCAGCGAATTCCACTTTTCCAGATTGCAGAAGGCATGGACCATCGGGCCGCCTTCCCAGAAACCGGGGTAATAGTAGAATTTGGCGACCTTCTGGAAGCCCAGCTTTTCGTCGTCATACGGACCGACCCACTCGGCGGCGTCGATGGTGCCCTTTTCCAGCGCCGGATAGATGTCGCCGCCGGCGATCTGCTGCGGCACGACGCCGACCTTCTGCAGAACCTGACCGGCGATGCCACCGATGCGGAATTTGAGACCCGACAGATCAGCGACCGTCTTGATCTCCTTGCGGAACCAGCCGCCCATCTGGGTGCCGGTGTTACCGCAGGCAAAGCCGATCACGCCGAATTTCTTGAAGAACTCGTTGCCGAGCTGCTCGCCGCCGCCCTGAGACCACCAGGAGTTCTGCTGGCGCGCATTGAGGCCGAACGGGACCGACGCGTAGATCGCAAAGGTCGGGTCCTTGCCGACGTAGTAATAGGAAACGGTGTGGCACATCTCGACGGTGTTGTTGGAGGTGGCGTCGAGCGCCTGCAGACCCGGAACCACTTCACCGGCGGCGAAGACCTGAATCTGGAACTTGTTGTCGGTCATTTCGGCGACGTATTTCGACAGCTGCTCTGCGCCGCCGTAAATCGTGTCGAGCGACTTCGGGAAGCTCGACGTCAAGCGCCACTTGATTTCAGGCGAGGATTGCGCGATCGCCGGCGAGGCAACGGCTGTCGCGGCAGCACCGGCCGCTGAAACTTTCAAAAAATCACGACGCTTCATTCAGGCATCTCCTTAAAGTCGGGGGCGTTTCCCAATTTCCGCGAGCGATCCTCCGGCGGGGCGAATTCCACGTGATCCGGGGCGCTCTGGCGGGGGCGCTTTAACACGGAAGTTGCCTAACGAAAACGCAACAAAGGCATGACAGCACTGATTAAACGAAAGTCGCAGGGGTAAGGAAATAAGGCCTCAGGCGGCCGCGGTGGCGCCCTGCAGCTGGTCGCGGACCCTCGTCCCGATCTCACGGTAGATCGCGGCGTGGGGGCCGTCCGGCTCACTGGCCACCACCGGGTTACCGGAGTCCGAGGTGGTGCGAATCGACATGTGCAGCGGGATTTCGCCCAGGAACGGCACGCCCAGCCGCTCCGCCTCATGCCGCGCGCCGCCATGGCCGAAAATGTCCGACCGGGTGCCGCACTCCGGACATTGGAAATAGCTCATGTTCTCGACGATGCCGAGCACCGGCACGTTGACCTTCCTGAACATCGCAAGGCCGCGCCGCGCGTCGATCAGCGAGAGATCCTGCGGGGTCGAGATGATGACGGCGCCCTTCAGCGGCACGTTCTGCACCAGCGTGAGCTGCGCATCACCGGTACCGGGCGGCATGTCGACGACGAGAATGTCGAGCGTCCCCCAAGCCACGTCGCGCAGCATCTGGGTGATGGCGGACATCACCATCGGTCCGCGCCAGATCATCGCGGTTTCTTCTTCGACCAGAAAACCGATCGACATGATAGACAGACCGAAGCGTTCGATCGGAATCATCTTGCGGTCGTCGTTCAGTTTCGGCTTTTCGTGGATGCCGGTCAGCCGTGGCACCGACGGGCCGTAAATGTCTGCGTCGAGCAGGCCGACGCGCAGGCCTAGATCGCGCAGGCCCAGCGCGAGATTGAGCGCGGTGGTCGATTTGCCAACGCCGCCTTTGCCCGACGCCACTGCGATCACGGCGGCAACGCCCGGAATTTCAGCCTGCTTGGACATCGGCGACGCCGGACTTTGCGGCGGCTTGTGCGCGGACACCGGCTGCACGCCATGGGCGTGGCGATGCTGATGCGGCACCGGCGGTGGGGCTGAGGCCGCGCGAGGTGACGGCGAAGACGCCGCACCGGGTTTGCGCTCGGCCGTCAGCGCAATCATCGCAACGCTGACGCCGGGAATGGCGCGCACAGCGGCCTCCGCCTGCGCGCGCACGCTTTCCCACGCGCGGGCTTCCGCAGCGTCGACGTTGATGGAGAAAAACACCTTGCCGTCGGCGGCCGTGATCTCCGACAGCACATTGGCGTTGGTCAGGGCGACGCCGCGCGGCGAAGCCACCTTGGCCAAGGCATCGAGAACCTGTTGCTGCGTTACGCTCACGGCGCGTCTCCTGGAGCCTTGTCTGTTCTGAAGACATCAGAACCAGGCTCTCTTAGAGCGTTTTCGAGCGAAGTGGAAACCGGTTCGCATGAAGAAAACGCGTCAAAACAAGAATCTACAGGTTCGGTTCTGATGCAATCAGGACCGAACCTGTAGAGCGTTGCAGCCCAAAAGGCTACCTCGCTCCGACGTCGTCCCGGCGCTCGGCCGGGGCCACCACCCCGCCCTCCTTGGCGGCTTCGTAATTCAATTCGACCATCACGCCATTGGGATCGGTGACGAAGATCTGCCAGAGGTCGCCGCCGGGAACCTGGCGCGAGTCGAAGTCGGTTCCTTTGGACTTGAGCCGCTGCTGCATGCCGGCAAAGCCCGTGCTGGCGAAGGCCACATGATGCACCACGCCGGAATCCGGCTTTTGCGGCTCGTCGGTCTTGGAAATATCGACCAGATGCACCACCGCCTTGCCCTCCGAGTACATCCACGCCCCGGGGAAGGCGAAGTTCGGCCGGGCGCCCTTTTCCAGGCCCAGGATATCCTCGTAAAAGCGGACCGTGTCGGCGAGATTCCGGGTCCGGATGTTGAAATGATCGAGCACACCCACGCTGACGCCCATGCGATCTCACTCCTTTTTTTGTAACGTCTTATGACGGCCCTACCCTAGCACAAAACCGGTCCTGCCCGCCAAACGAAGCCGTTGCCCTTCATGACGTAGGGTTTATGGTGCGGCCTCCCGCCTCCAAAGTACCGCCCGGCCCTTTTTGTGCCGGCCAACCCCCAAGGTAAGCCCGAACGGGCAAACGATAAGGTAGCACACATGGCTAAAGTCGCTTTTCTCGGTCTCGGCGTAATGGGTTTCCCCATGGCAGGACATCTGGTGAAAAAGGGCGGCCACGAGATCACCGTCTACAACCGGACCGGGGCAAAGGCGAAGGAATGGGCGGACAAGTTCGGCGGCCGCACGGCAGCGACGCCAAAGGCCGCCGCCGAGGGCCAGGATTTCGTGATGTGCTGCGTCGGCAACGACAATGATCTGCGTGCGGTCACGATCGGGGCCGACGGCGCCTTCGCCGGCATGAACAAGGGCGCCACTTTCGTCGACCACACCACCGCTTCCGCCGAGGTCGCTCGCGAGCTCGATGCCGCCGCCACCAAAGCAGGCTTCAAATTCATCGATGCGCCGGTGTCGGGCGGCCAGGCTGGCGCCGAAAACGGCGTCCTCACCGTGATGTGCGGCGGGACAGCGGATGCCTATGCCGGCGCCGAACCCGTGATCGCGGCCTATGCGCGGATGTGCAAGCTGCTAGGACCGGCCGGTTCCGGTCAGTTAACAAAGATGGTCAACCAGATCTGTATCGCGGGCCTGGTTCAGGGCCTTTCGGAAGGCATTCATTTCGCGAAAAAATCCGGCCTCGACGTAGCCGCTGTGATCGAGACCATCTCCAAAGGGGCCGCGCAGTCCTGGCAGATGGAGAACCGCTACAAGACCATGAACGACGGCAAGTTCGATTTCGGTTTTGCGGTCGAATGGATGCGCAAGGATCTGTCGATCTGCATCGCCGAATCCCGCCGCAACGGCGCCAACCTGCCGGTGACCGCGCTGGTCGATCAGTTCTATTCCGAAGTCGAGAAAATGGGCGGCAAGCGCTGGGACACGTCGAGCCTGCTGGCAAGGCTGCAGCGCTGAGCTAAATCGTTAATTTAACCCCGCGTTAACGGGATTCTTTAGCTCTTTAAGTCATCGCTTAAGGATTTAGGCCCACAGATAGACAATGCAAAAGCCCGCGCGGTTCGTGGGCAGGGTTTGTGTTGTTTGATGAGTAATCCCGCAGAAAAGCCCGAAGTTGTCCAGCTTCCGGCGGAACCGCCAGTCGCCGCGCCGGCCAATACCCGGCGCGCCGCGGCGCAGCGGGTGCGCGAGGCGCGCGACCGGTTAACGTCGACCAGCGGAACCCGCCCGGCTTTCGATACCGAATTGCTCCGGCAATATGCCCAGACAAGGATATCGGCATCCTATGTCGTGATGCTGCTGGTGGTTGCGACCGGAATCATCTTTGGCCTTTGGCTGCAGCCGGTGACGGCCGCGGCATGGACCGTCGGCATGCTCTGCATCCATGCCGCCATCATCCGCAATTGCGCGCGCTTCCTCGCCGAGCAGCCTTCGCTCGCCGCCACGCGCAAATGGCGCACGCGGTTTGTGCTGCTCGATCTGCTCTACGGCCTGTGCTGGACCGCGATCCTGATCCACCCCGCCGGCTTCGACGTCGTGTCGAATACGATGATGATGTTCCTGATGCTGCTGGTGATCGCGGTGTCGAGCATGCTCGCGGCCAGCCTGCCGATCGCGGCACTGGCGGCGACCGCGCCGGTGACGGCGGCGATCGCGCTCAATTTCGTGCTCGGCGGCACCTTCGACAATTACGCGCTGGCGCTACTGGCGCTCGCGGCCGAAGGCTATTTCGCCCTGCTCGCGCATCGCCTGCACTCGACCACGCTGGCGACGTTGGAGGCGCGCGCCGAAAAGGATGCGCTGATCGGCGAGCTCGAGCAAGCCAAGGCGATCTCCGACGAAGCGCGGCATCGCGCCGAGTCCGCCAACGTCGCCAAGTCGCGCTTCCTCGCGCAGATGAGCCACGAACTGCGCACGCCGCTGAATGCGATCCTCGGCTTCTCCGAGGTGATGAAGAGCGAAATTTTCGGCGCGCACGCCGTGCCCGTCTACAAGGAATATTCCGCCGACATCCACAATTCGGGCGTCCACCTGCTCAACCTCATCAACGAGATCCTCGATCTGTCGCGGATCGAAGCCGGCCGCTACGAACTCAACGAGGAAGCGGTGTCGCTGGTGCATGTCGTCGCCGACTGCCATCATCTGCTGAAGCTGCGCGCGACCAGCCGCGGCATCACCATCCACGAAGTGTTCGAACAGGGCATGCCGCGGATCTGGGGCGACGAGCGCGCCAGCCGCCAAATCGTGCTCAATTTGTTGTCGAACTCGATCAAGTTCACGCCGCAGGGCGGCGATATCTGGCTCAAGGTCGGCTGGACCGCCTCCGGCGGCCAATATCTGAGCGTCAAGGACACCGGCTCCGGCATCGCGGAAGATGAAATTCCGATCGTGCTGGCGTCGTTCGGCCAGGGCTCCAACTCGATCAAATCGGCCGAACAGGGCGCGGGCCTTGGCCTGCCGATCGCGAAAAGCCTGATCGACATGCATGGCGGCACGTTCACGCTGAAATCGAAACTGCGGATCGGCACCGAAGTCATCGTCACCTTCCCGCCGGAGCGCGTGATGTCGGCGCTGGCGCCGATGGCCGAGGAAGCCCCGCCCCTGCAGCCCGAACCCGCCATCGTCGCCCCCGCCGACGAGAAGCGCCGGGCGCGCAACAAACCGATCATGAGCGCTGGAACCGGGCTGTAACGGGAGCGCTTGCGCAAACCACCGAAAGCATTTCACACTCGCAAAATGAGCAAAGAAACGCCGTGTATCGCAGTCTGCATGATGGATCCCAGAACCAAACTCTGCTTCGGCTGCGGACGAACGCTGCCGGAAATTGCGCAATGGCACCGTATGAGCAGCGCAGAACGTTTGGCGGTGATGGACGGATTGCCGGCACGCATGGCGGAAGCTGGCCTTGCGCAGATCGCGGAGCGCCCGACGTCCGGCTGATCAATGGATGGACTGCTCGTGGAGGCGCGCGATGAGCCGCATCCTGCTCGTCCTCGTCACGCTTGCGGCCACGGCCGGCGCCGTCGTGGCTTATGGCGACCCCGAACAGATCGCGCGCGCCAGCGACCAGGTTTCGCAGATGCTGCGGCGGCGCAGCCTGCAAGCGGAGCCCGCGGTGCAGATCGCGCGCGGCCAGGCCGGCGAATTCGCGCTGCATGCCAAGATCAACGGCGTCAAGGCGCCGATGGTGATCGACACCGGCGCCACCTCGGTGGTGCTGACCTGGGAGACCGCGAAGGCGATCGGGCTGCCGCTGGAGATGCTCGAATACAATGTCGACGTCGAGACCGCCGGCGGCCACACCAAGGCGGCGCGGCTGACGCTGGATCGTCTCGCGGTCGGTCACCTCGTCGAAAAATCCGTTCCGGCGCTGGTAGTGCCGCGCGGGCAGATGAAGACCAACCTGCTCGGCATGAGCTTCCTGGACCGGCTGGAAAGCTGGGGCGTCAAGGCAGACCAGCTGATGCTGCACGGCTATCCAGAGGTGACCGGCAGCATCAAACCCTCACGCCGCCATCGACGCGACCGCGCTGCTATCAACTAGCGCGATCGCATCGCACCTGACCTATCTCACCACGGCCTCCAGCCATCCCGGCACCGGCCGTCCCTGGCTCGAAAGATAGCGCGCCATCGCCGCGACAACCGTCCGGACTGCGGGCCGCGAGGTCATGCGCTCGCGCCACGCCAGCAATTTTGGCGTTCCCTGCCCCACCACAGCTCCCATACGTTCGCCGAACAAGGCGGCCATGTAGAATGTGATGTCCGCAAAGGTGTAATCCCCGGCAAGCCATTCGCGATCAGTCAGACGCGCCTCCATCTCCAGATAATAGCGTGAGGCAGCATCACGTGCGGCGACCGCGGCCGGGTCGTCAGGCCTGTCCTGCAATCCCATCAACCGAACGATATGCGGGAAGTAGACCTCATCGGACTTCATCTCGAGGAGACGTGCGGCGGCCCGGGCGGCAGGCTCGCGAGGCCATAGCGGCGGTGCCGGCCGAATATCCTCCAGATATTCGAAGATCAATGTCGAGTCGAAAAGCTCCACGTCGCCGTCGATCAGCACCGGCACCTGCTGCTTCGGGTTGACCCGCAGCACCTCCGGATGTCGCGGATGGTAGCCGCGATCGCGATCGTAGGGCACCATGACCCGCTGGAAATCGATGCCTTTCTCGATCAGGGCGATCTGCACCTTCAACCCGAACATATTAAGCGGTCCGACATAGAGGATCATTCTGTCTCCCATTGATCTGATTTGGGGCAGTGCATGAATGTTCGCGTCATCGTCCGAGGCATCGCGTGGCAGCGTCAATTCGAGAACGGCTACGCGGCAATTGAGGCTGCGGCGCGGTGTTCAACCAGCGCGATCGCATCGCGCAACACGTTGACACCGGCCCCCGGCCTGACGCCGTTCTCGGCGAGATGACGGCGGAACGCCCGCGCGCCGGGCACGCCATGAAAGGCGCCGACAAAATGCCGCGTCATCGAATGCAACCGCGCGCCCTGCGCGAGCTGGTCCTCGATGTAGGGCATGACAGCCTCGAAGACATCCTTCATGCCAGCATGCGGCGCTGCCTCGCCGAATAATTCGGAATCGACGCTCAGCAATCGCCAGGGGTCCTGATAGGCCGCCCGCCCCAGCATCACGCCATCGACGTGGCTGAGATGCTGCTTTGCCTCGGCAACGCTGCCGATCCCGCCATTGATGATGATGGGCACATCGGGCAATGCGGCCTTCAGCCGATAGACTCTGTTGTAATCGAGCGGCGGGATGTCGCGATTTTCCTTCGGTGACAAACCGTTGAGCCAGGCTTTTCGGGCGTGCACGATCAACGCATCCGCGCCCGCCGCAACGACGCTGCGCGCCAGCACGTCGAGCGCCACTTCGGGATCCTGATCGTCGATGCCGATGCGGCACTTGACCGTGACCGGAATTTTCACCGCGCGCTTCATCGCGGCGATGCCCTCAGCGACCAGCGCCGGCTCCGCCATCAGGCAGGCGCCGAAGCGGCCGTCCTTCACCCGGTCCGACGGACAGCCGACATTGAGGTTGATCTCGTCATAGCCGAATTCCTCGCCGATCTGAGCCGCCGTTGCAAGATCGCGCGGATCGGAGCCACCAAGCTGCAGCGCCACCGGATGTTCGCTGGCATCGAAGCCAAGCAACCGCGCGCGGTCGCCATGGATGATCGCGCCCGTCGTCAGCATCTCCGTATAAAGCCGCGCCCGCCGCGTCATCAGACGATGGAAGACGCGGCAATGCCTGTCAGTCCAGTCCATCATGGGTGCCACGGAAAAGCGATAGTCTTGATATTTCAACAGTTTATCTTACTCTTCAATGGGATGAAGCACGAACGTGTGCACTCCAAACTAGACGAAATTGCACACGTTTGTACCCGTTTTGACCTCTCAGTGCACACATAGTGCACACGAAAGCCGGAGTGCACACGCGTGGCGACCTTCACACAAATGGCATCTGGAAACTGGCGCGTCCAGGTCCGCCGCAAGACCCGCTACGTGGCCGAGACATTCCGACGGCGCAAGGACGGCGAAGAATGGGCGCTCGAGATGGAGCGCAACATCGACCGCAACGGATCGTCCAAGCCACGCGTGGCGCGGAACGTTCGCACGTTTGGCGATCTGATCGACTTGCACGATGAAGACATGCATGAAGTTGGAAAGCCCCCTCGCCGGTCAAAAGCTGCCGTGATGGCGTCGCTCAAGGTTGCGCTTGGCAACGTGAAGCTGCCCGCGCTCAATCGAGAACGGCTGATCGAGTACGGAAGGAAGCGCGCCAAGGAAGGCGCTGGCCCCGCAACGTTGGCCATCGATTTATCTTTCATCCGGACAATCATAACTCATGCCGCCGCGGTACACGGTATCGAGGTTTCGGCCGAAGAAGCTCGCCTGGCACGGGTCGCATTAAGTCACCTCAATCTGGTTGGAAAGAGCAACGAGCGTGACCGACGGCCCACACAAGATGAACTCGACGAACTGATTGAGTATTTTGAGACGAACCCTCGGCAATTCATACCGATGGGACGGATCGTCAGATACGCAGTAGCAACGACATTGCGCCAAGAAGAGATCTGCAAACCCGAGTGGCCTCTGGTTGATATGAAGAAACGATTGGTCGTCATTCAAGACAGGAAGGATCCGAGGAATAAGGACGGCAATGACCAGAAAGTACCTTTGCTCAATCTAACGGGCTATGACGCGTGGGAGGTCGTGCTTCAGCAGCGGATTGTGACCCGAGGCTATGGACGTATCTTTCCTCATAATCACAGATCAGTTAGTGCGGCATTCACCCGGGCATGCGACGAACTCAAGATCGAAGACCTGCACTTCCACGATCTGCGTCACGAGGGAACGAGCCGCCTGTTCGAGGCAGGACTTCCAATCGAAAAGGTAGCCCTGGTCACCGGCCACAAGGATTGGCGACAGCTCCAGCGCTATACCAATCTTAAGGTTGAAGATCTTCTTAAGCTGCAGAACACGCAGCAGCCTTCGATGGAAGAATTCATGGCGACGTTAGCTGCCTCATAGCCGATCTAGTCTGCTTTGCGGCAGCAAAGCCAGCCGCTCATAACGGTCTGGTTGCAGGTTCGAGTCCTGCCGGGCCCACCAGCGATTACAGGAGCTTACTCAATCTCTAAGAGTTGAATATTTGGCGCCGCCTCAGTTACCGCCACAGAATTGATTGCCGTTTTGTTCGCATGATGGTCTCGAGAAAGAAAGAACGCGCCGTCTTGGCCGTGCGGCACGATCCGCCGTCCGGCGTCTTTTCGGACGGGGCGGTCGCGATGGTCGAAGATGTGTCATTCGGCCTGCAATATTGACCCCCTAAGCCGGGGGATCGGCGTCCAAAATTGACCCCCTACAGGTTGGTCTGTTGCGCTGCCTGCTTTGTAATGAAGCAGGTGGTCGGGGATGCTGGTCGTG